>Ga0099799_10015_pt1 | contig 51932 bp, 42 predicted proteins | sample Uncmet6_SortLC_1_FD_89033 | JGI IMG/M metagenome (GOLD analysis project Ga0099799, IMG submission 89033) | Marine eukaryotic communities from CALCOFI LINE 67, Pacific Ocean - CN11_C50_N6_SortLC_1 | ecosystem: Environmental > Aquatic > Marine > Oceanic | place: Pacific Ocean: Monterey Bay...
ATATTATTAAACAAACGGCTTTCCAACAAATCCCACCTTTCATATATGTCTAACTCTTTAAAGTAATTTAAGTTATATTCTTCCACATATGTTTTAGATAGTAAAATTCCTCTACCAGAATGCGTTGTTAATATTAAATCTCCAATTCCAGCCGAACTTTCAAAAAAAGTTGAAAATAAAACAGTAGGAAGAATCTTTTGTGATAATCTATACATTTCATGTAATCCATACCGTATAAGAGTAGCTCTTGCATTAGAATAATCATCAATAAATCCACAACCAAGAGCAATAATATTTTTCAACACTCCACATAATTCTACACCTAATCTATCTTTAGTTACATTTGTTCTAAAAATAATTGGATTGAATAGTTTGCTAATTGTTATTCCAACCTCTTCCCGATCTGCACCTATAGTTGCTTCCGCAAATTCTCCTCTGCATAATGAGTCATACATGTTCGGTCCAGACAAAACACAAATTTTAGATTCTGGAAATTTTTTTTTGATAAGTTGACATGTTGTTTCAGTTTCTCCTTTATCACTAACTCTAATACTTTTGACAAGGCTAACAACCGTTTTATAGTTAAGATTTACATCTTTTAGTGTTTCAATTATATATTCGCCGGGAATAGCAATAAAAATAATTTTGCTATTAGAAATTACAGTATTGATATTCGTAATTGCAGTAACATTAATTGGAAATTCTTTTGAATTTTTGGATAAGTATTGTTTATTAGTGCGAGATTGATTGATTTCATTTGCGATTTCTTCGCGTCTAGCCCACAATAATATGTTATGGTTAGGTGAAGATTTTGCTAAAACAAGAGCCATTGCTGAACCAAAACTACCTGCTCCAATAATACTTATGTATTCTTTTGTATTATTCATTAATACAAAATATAGCTTGTTATTTAACTAATAAATTATTAATGAATGAAAATAATACGTGGTATTGTTATTTATTAGTCGGATTTGGTGAAAAAAATACTTATATTGGAGCAACAACTGATGTGAATAGGCGACTACGTCAACATAATGGAGAGTTATGTGGTGGAGCAAAAAGAACACGTTCTAACAGACCATGGCGCTTACTTGCTTATGTTGAAGTTGGGGATAAAATACCAGCTTTACAATTAGAATGGCATATGAAACGAGGAAGAGGTCTTAGAAATAGATTAAATAGATTTGTAGAATTAAGTGAAGATAGGGGATTGATTGTAAAAATATTGAATTAACCCTTTAAACTTATTGTAAATTATATTGAAAATATTCTTTAAAAATGGTAACATCATTGTCATAAATATTGTATCTTTTTTCAAATAATCCAAATTCATTGGATTTAATTCATCTGATTCAATTCCAATAGATGAATATGTATAATGTTTTGGAATAGTACAAGTAATACTATATAATCGTTTCATACACTATATACATAATAATAGCTCTTAATATTAATAGACCATGTTTATATCATCAGACCCAGAAGACATTTCAGACCATTTTTCAACAAATACAACTATAAAAGGGGGGATTCCCGTACAATATTCCAGTCTAAGACATAATGATTATTATGATTGGGAGATTCCGCCATGGGAATTATTTATATTTGAAAATCATGTTCTTGGTGAAGGTTCTTTTGGAAAGGTATACCTTGCCAAATGGCGAGAAACCTTCGTTGTTGCTAAAATAATTAATAAGGAAGTATGTGAAAATAAGGAATTTATATTGCGGGAAATAGATATCATGACTAAATTACATCACCCGAATATAGTACAATTTTTGGGTTATATTAACGTTCCATTTATTATTATAATGGAATATATTCCCAATGGAAATTTATTAGAACAAATAAAGAATTTGAAATATAAGAGAAAACTATCGATAATGATGGATGTTTTGCAAGGATTGGCATATTTTCATAATAGACGTCCTCAATCTTTAATTCATCGAGATATAAAACCAACTAATATCCTTTTAACTCCATCATATAGAGCAAAAATTACTGATTTTGGCATTTCAAAGTTGTATAGTTTAGAAAGAAAGAATTCTTTCAGTGGAATAGATGTTATAAATAAGGAATCCGAATTGACAGCAGATGTTGGAACAATGCGTTATAGAGCCCCAGAAACATACAATTCAAATATAGAATACGATAATAAGGTTGATATATATTCATTTGGAGTTCTTTTGTATGAAATGTTTGAAGTAAGACGTCATGTACCTGACACACCAATGGTCTGGAAAAAATGTAATTCAGACATAAAAAAATTGATTATCGAAAATATGTTATGTGGAGACCCGGATAAAAGATCCAGTGCGATAGAGTTAATTCATAAATTGAAGGCTATAAAAAAGAATAAAAAGCAAAATATACTTTCCAAAATGTGTAATTTTTTTAAAATAGTGTAGAGTTAGGTTTCACTCTATATTCATAGGTATTTTCAAACGTATTTGCCCCATTTTTTATAATTTTATCTGCATGTTTAATCATATTATGGGCAGAAATAATAGACACTTCTTGGTCATTTATCCATTTTGAATTATAGCAAGCATATGCATTTTTTGCATTAGGAATGATAGCTTTTAATGGTTTTTTTGTAGGTATAAATGTTTGCATCAAGAATCTCGTGGGTCCGTTTTCATTTTTGATATACTCATTCGCCGGAGTGCTTGAATGAATCCAGCGACGATTATTAAAAATAGCAAGATCATCTTTCTGCCATTGAATACTAATTCTATGAGGAAGAACTTTTTCAGTCATAAAATTTTTCATCCACTTTCTGGAATTTGATACAGTCCATCCATTCACTTTCTCAAAAAAAGTTGGCAAAACCAATACTCGTGGGGATTCAGAAGAATCATCTGGGGCAAAAAGTATTGGAACCGAATTTGTTCCTTCTGTCATTTCTAAATGCGGTTCAAGTCTGTTAACTCCGGCATAATCCTGTTTCATTGTTCCAGTTACAAATTTTCTACGATTAATTTCTGTTAAAATGTTCTCACAAGCAATTTTTTCTTCTTGTTTTAGACTTTCATATATTCTTTCTCCAGAAATAAAGTCGGTATCACCTCCAATTAAAGGTTGTTCTACAATATAAAATGCGGTTACTACGTGAACTAATTTATAGTCATGACCCAAAATATCAGAATGCCATATATAATCCGTTTTAAATGGCTCATAGGGCTCAACTTCAATATTCTTAATATTAAAGTAATTTTTTAGAGTAATAGAACCTCTTGGTGCAACATGCTTACAATCCGGAAATTGGTCAAATGGCTGTAACATCTGATGTTGATATTCCAATGGCGAATTAAGAGCATCTAAATCGGCATCTAAGTCAAACTCTTTTGAAAAATCCAGAAAGGTTTCAGGACATACATGCTTACAATCTTTAAATATTAGCATGGGATATTTCTTAAAATCTTCTCTAAGACTATCAAATGTTTTTTTATCAACATTCTTTATATCACTAATACCCCTTACATATGCAATTTTATTCTCTAAAGGGTGAATATGCAGGTTATATGCCATCGTTGATAAGAATTGTAGGTATACAAGACGCATTGTTGTTTATAGTTTATTTTAATAAAGATTTACTTATATCTACTTAAAGACATACCTCTTAATACATATAGAATGTTTGTAAATTTACCTGTAGATGAAGGTTTTTTTGAGAGAAAAAGAGAGATACAATGTTGCTTTTCAAAAAATAAGTCAAATAAGTCAAATAAAGCGAATGAAGAGATTAAAGATAATAAATATCCTAATTGTCATGTATGGGAATTTCACATAATACAGCTCATGAAGTCAAAATTATAAGACAGTAGAACTAATTAAGTATTAATATATAATATCATCTATGAATACGGTATTCGGTGAAAGATTACACAAATTTGTAAAAAATTATAATTTACATGTTTTCCACTTACATGAAGCTGTGAAACAAGAAATTTATGTGAATTCTCAATATATATATGGACTTGAAAGTGTAATTAACAGAAATTTTGTATTAGTCATAATCGCAGAAAATTGTTTTGTAATACCAAAATTATGTGCTTTAAGGTGGAAATACTTTGAAGCAATTATAAACCGTAATAGTAAAAGGTTCAAAAAAGTTAACGGTGCAATTATCATAGATATTACAAATATGATGATTGATTCAGGATTACTTGAATCAATACGCTTTGTTAAATTTGGGAATACATTTCTCCGGTTCTTGTATGAAAATAACGGATATAATTTGTTTTGTGAAAAAGAAGAAGTTGAAGCTTGGAAAAAATTCTTAGATTTATTAATTCCACCCAAAGATTATTGGAAATCAAAATATTCATTCGACTTTGGAGAGCCCGATAGTAATCAAAATGAAACCGTTCCAATTAATATAGAACCACCAGTCGGTTTACCAACTGATTTCAATCAATAATCACAAACATTTGAATCAAGATACCAAGTAGATACTTGAAAATTGGAATATTTCTCAATAAATTCAAAATCTTTCTTATACATTTTTTTTAAGAAATCCTTTGCCTTTTTTGATAGTTTATATCTTCTTCTATTCGTCGATACATTATTGTTGGGCACTTTTCCACCAAAACGATGTACAAGATAAGTTTCCATATCATCAAAGGGAACAACGTACTTCAATTTATTCTCATTAATCCAATAATGTTGTGGAGTATATGTCCACTTTAATGGTATCTTAACAGAATCTATCTTATGTTCATGATTTGTAACTTCATCAATAATAAGATTGTGATATTGGTGTGATTTGTCACCCCATACTTCTGCCCATTGACTTGGAGTTTTAAGTCCTGCATTTATAATCTTTCGAATCTTTTCTGAATTTGAATAGTTTTCAATCGCATATTTGACTGCCGAACAAAATCGAGAATATGGATCCCTAATTATAATCATTTGATTGTGGAGACTACTAATTTTTGCATCATGACCATTATATGATAACTTCGGGCTGTTATTACAATACTCTTCTATAGAAGTTCCCGCATTTTTTGGGATATGAATAAAGTTAACCTTTGTCATCAAGTATCTTTATTTCATATTAATTATAAAACTAAAGTCATTTTTTCATTCTCTTTCATTCTCTTTCATTTCAGATAAAATCTCTATTGTTTCCTCAATTATGCTTTCCATATCCATCTCTCTCATATATGCCTTAATTTCTGCCTGAAAAATAGAGTGGGCATCATCTTGAATAATTGGTACCAAACTGTCTGGTGTTTTTGAACGTCTTTGGTCTAGATTACTTGGAATAGTCATTGGACTATTAACTGGTGAAGGGGTACTTCTACCCCCAACAAAAGTAGATATATTATTCTGTGTATCAGTCTCTTCAAAACTATCATCATCCTCTAATTCTATTTCACTTGCTGAAGCAGTAGTTTCTTGTCCTAATATTTCAGCTATCTCATTGTCAGATTCGTCGAGGTCCTGCATTGCTAATGCAGAATCATCCATTGCGGTTTCTACGTATGTATATTCAGTAACAATATTTCTAAAAAGCCTTCCATTAGGTTGTAAATTTGTAGATGTTGTGTTTCTTGGTAATTCAATGGCTTGTTCTTGTATTCTGGAATAATATAAACCTTGTTCAATTGAACCTGGTGGAAAATGATGATTTCTTAAAGCTGCTATTGTTCCAGTTGAATCTTTATCACTCTTAGTCTTATTTGCAGGATTAATATATTTGATTCTAAGTCTGGACACAAATTGATATGAACCATTTCTAAGTGTATTAGAAATTTGTTCTAAATATTCATGCATCATCAAAAATTTAATAAGAATACTATTTTCAACATATCTTTGCATCTCATATATATCATAACCCTTATACGGTTTTAGAAAAAGTATAGGTTTTGTTAAATCAATACCAACCTTATAATAATCGGCAATTGTATCATATAATTCATCGCTAATTGGAGTAAATTGAAAATCATAATCTGGATTCGTTTCATTATAAACGGTTTCAATCATATTATAATTAGTGCCACTTGGATACCAAATAACATCTTTATTATCTTTCAAATGTGCTATAATTCTTGGTATAAGGTCTCTTTTCAGAGGGTCGTTAATACGTATATTTTCTTCAACATAATCTTCAGTAAGATGTATTGTGTTAATTGAATCATTATCAAATTTGTTTTCCTCTATACCACTATTTATTTCTAAGCACTTTTCTCGGTTATATTTCTGAACATCCGATATAAATATTGTATTTCCATTATATTCATATTCTCCTTGATACTCATCTTCTTTACCAAAAACTGTAAAGGGTTTTTTATTAAAATATTTTGTTTCAACACTATTATATCCCTCTTTTCTTATCATTCCATTATCAATCCATATATTTGAATCCGGATCTTCATCTATATCATTAATGTAGTAACATTCATGTTTCAAATAATCTAAATAGGGTTTAAGTTCACTTTTCATAACATCCGATTGAACAAAAACATCTTCATGTAAAAGTTCTGATATAGGCTTTAAATCTTCAATAAAATCGTAATATTTTGGCTGACGGTCACTTGATGCACCAGCTCCGGTTGCTGTATCTTCCGTAGTTAAACATTCAGGATGTTCTATTATAACATTTTTTCTAACCATTCCAAAGTCCCAATCATACATTTTCTCCATTGCTCTTGGTGAATAATTGATGGTAAGCCATAAATATTCGATTGGTAATTGAATACTTGTCATATCTAACAATAATTTTCTTACATTAAAAGTTAAAGATAATATTCTATCATCTGCTTTACCATCATTCCTTGGTTGTTGAGTATCATCAATCCAATATTTAAGTAATTGCTTTGATTTCTTTGAATCAGCAAAATACATTATACCACCAGATGTTTCAAACATGTATGGGTCCATCATTACTCCCGCGGAATCTTGATAATGATCCGCCGCACGTGGGTCTGACCACCACCCTCTGGCCATAAAATCTACATTTTCAGTATCAAAAATATGAGGATACTTTCTAACAAACATATCTCCATCGATGTAAACAATAGCTCTACCTCCAGACTTTGCTAAGGCTTTTTGTATAAAATATGGTTTTGCATTGATTGCCATTTGATACCCACCTTTTTTTGCAAATGCTGGTACTTCCAATGCAAAATAGTTACATTTGCTTTCAGTACACTCTGCCTCCCATTTGTCTATCATTTCATTATATAGTATTGGTAACTTCCATCTAAAAAATGTATTTAAAATGTCGTATATATTAGCTTCAATTTTACTATCATTTCTAAGAAGTTCAATATCTTCATTTGTCAGATTTTTATTTCGCAATATTGATTCAAACTCATATTTTTCATATTTGTCTAAATCTTCATAAGACAATGTTAGTTTTTTCTTGAAAACTGAATTAATTGCCTTTTTAATGGCGTTTTGCCTCTTTGCCATTTTGGTTACAACACTTACAATTTGTGTTTGGTGCATTCCACCACTTAATAGTTGCTCTACCTTCATACGAAACATGTTTTTAGAGATAAGAAGTTTGGAATATTCTGTTAAAAATCCCTTGATTCTATTATAAATTATAATACTTAATATTTCAAGTATGTCTTGAATACGTTTTTTTGATTGTTGATGGTTATCAAATACAAGTTTCATAAAGCTGAACTTGTTTTCATAAATAAATGTGTCGCGAAGTATTTTATCTAAATTATCAGACTTGTTTACAATTGATGATGTTATTCTTTTTTTCAAATCATCCAAAAATTCAAGTACATAATCCGACTTATCTGCATTCCCTTTTTCCGCACTATCCAATTTGTGGAGATTTATTTCATCTGTCATATCACCTTTTAGACTATTGTAAAAAACAATCGAAAATCTTTTACAAATTTTTTGTAAATTGCTTCTAATCTCAGAATATGGCATAAAATCCCCATTCTTAACCTTATAAAACATGTCTGGATTGGTCTGCATAGACCCATTATAGATATTCACACATGCTTTTTGTATTTGTTTAACAAACTGTTCATAAGTTGCATGACAATATTTGGAAGTATTATTGTTCCTATTACCTCTGCCCCACCAATAAGTAGCTATAATAAATTTACTATCTTCATTAACAATTGTTGGAGAAGCATCTACCAAAGCCTCGTCTAATGCTCTAATAACATCCTCATGTGGATTGGACATAATAATATTATAATATATTAAAATCTTACATTAAATAGTATGGAAGATTTTACCATTATATATAATCGTTGGCAAGGTGAAAATGATATCAAAAATTATATCTTTACAAATAAAAAGACAAGTAATTTAAAAGAACAACACACGGTTATAAATCATGTAATAAGTCGTTTTGATACTGTTTCACAAGTTATGAAAAAAATCTATGTATATGTGTGCGAAGATGCTTTAAAATTGTCTGTTTCATTCAGTGATTTATATTTATGGATTGACGACAATAATTCACCATTTATAGAAAACGGTAAGAAATCTAATATATGTGATAGTAAATATGAACATGACCTTATAAATATATTTCTGAATAATTCCAATGAAATCAAATTTACACTAACTTCTCATTTAGAAAAAAGACTGGAAAAGAGTAAGACTGTTGCTAAGTGGGTTGAATCATGGGTAGCAAACAATGCTTCCAAAACCAGCAAAATGGACAAATCACAAATAGAAAACATAAAAGAACATACCAATTTTATAACTAAGGTAGAAAGTACAAAGATTCCCAAAAAGACTTTACAAATAAAAAGAACTCGTTACACTATGATTTTTACAGATTTAGTATTATCTAAAGAAACAAAAAAGGGGGGGTTGGATATAGACAAAATATTTAAACAATTTCCGCTTAATAATAATGTTCCTCTAATAAAAATTGGAACTAAAACAAATTCAAAGACTAAAGTTTATAAACCAGCTATAAAAAGAGAACTTGATACTAAATTCTGGAAAAAGTGGCAAAAAGAAGATGATAAAGAGCAAAATCTTCAAATCAAATTTATGTACGAATTTTGTACAATACAAATCACAATATATAACAACTCAAGTATATCAGTTAGATGTTCTGGTGAAATAACAAAAGAATTATGGAAAATGGTATATGAAAAAATTTTAGAATGGATAATACTACCAATTAATAATATTGTACAATATGAGCTTAAACCTCTAAAATTCGAGAAACTTAAGTATAGATTAATTAACTCAAAAACACTGATTAAGAAGAATGTTAACTTAAAACCCTCTATTATCAATGATTTTATAGAATATGTACCTTACTTCTCCCTTTCAAATGAAGAAAAACTACGTTTTATAAAAGTAACAGACTATCAGAGAAATAGAATCGCTATCGCCAACGAAATATATAATTTCTATAAGGATAATGAAAAAACAGTCAAAAGATTAGGAATATTGTTTATGATATCTGATAATGAAGCGAATAATGAATTAGATATACTTAATAATGATAAATTAGTACGGAATTCAAATAATGATATGCGACTATTAGATGATTCTTCTTTAGGCTATAGTATAAAAATAACATATGACTCTGAATATATTAAAATAATACACACTGGAAAAAATCCAGAAGAAATTGACTATGCTATAAATACAATTAGAAAACTTCTATTTATACATAGCATCAATACCAATAATTCAAAGCAAGATAAACCAGTTATAATAGATAGTGACGATGACTCTGATGATGATATTGATGCTCTAATTGCTAATGTTAACGATTCCGACGATTCTGACAGTTCAGATGATTCTGATGATGATGACTCAAAAAGCGATAGTGATTCAGAATCCGATTCAGAATCGGATTCAGAATCGGAATCAGAACCAGAATCAGACTTAGAAGACGAAAACAAAGATAATTCATGGTATAGTCTATCAACTACAAGACGTCCAAAAATTCCTCCAAAAGATGTAAAAACAATTCGTTTTAGTCTTCCTCCGGCAGGATGGAATACTAAGAAAGATAAGGCAGGTAATATTAGAACATATCGCTCAGAAAGACTTAAATTTTACGATCCGGAATTATTTAATATGAAGTTTAGTGAAACGGGTAAAGAAGTTAGTAGAAAAGATGGAAAAGTTGAGTTTAGTACATCTTGTGCACCTACACAATCACACCCGATTGCTTTTAACCATGCCGAACATGATAGACTATTAGAAATACTCAAAGAATATGTTGACAATGGACATCCAGAAATAAAAGATAAACCACGTATATTAGACTGGCTTGAATACAGAAATGTTTGGTACTTAGCATCTGAATGTATATGTGTGGGTTGTATGTTACCTCTTAGACTCGATGAACTGGGTAAAAACGACGAATGTCCAAAATGTAATAGTAACAAATACACAATACGCAATGATAATTCATCTACTGGAAATAAAATAAAGCTTGGCCCTGCAAAGTATAATCTTTCTGTATGGCCTTGTAGAAGAATTAGAGACCAACCATCTAATCAAAAGAAAGCACCAGATTCATCTACATATATTTTGGGTAAAGACAGATTTAATATAGAAAAGGGTAGACTTGGGGATTTGCCAGACGCTATGCATAAAATGTTTGGTAATGCTACTGATATTTCTAAAGGTCCAATACCAAAATCAGGCAATCCATATATTTTGAGATATGGTATTTATGAAAAATCATTTGATGATTCCTTTATAAAAGCTATTAGTGTTTTGTATGGCAAAAATGAAAATCAAGTCATTGATAGTGTTATTAATAATCTGAAAGATGTAACACAATTTATAAGAACTTGTGAAGGTTCTTTAATTAACTTGTTTTCAGCTAAAAGAAACAATGATACCAATGATTCTGATTATAAAAAATGGTTAAAAGAGCAAACATTCAAGGGGAGTATCTCATCAAAACATATGCAAAATATATATAATTCTTATGCTAACTTTTGTGATTTCTTGAAAGATAAATCAATCGAACACGACCATCGCATTATGTGGCCTATTCTATGTTATCCAGGTGTATTATGGAAATATGGTTTGAATTTATATTTATTCAAAACTGATAAAAAAACGGGAAATCGTGTGGAATATATATGCCCACCAAATGGACATCCCTTCTACTATCATTACACAGAAGAATTTGTCAATAGTAAAACTGCCTTTTTACTATTCTCAACAATGTATGATGGAAGATATTTTTATGAACCATGTGCTAAATTTATACCATCTGATAAGAAGCGAAAAGAGCCACAATTGTTATTCGACTCATTACAATCTCCTTCAAATACAAATAAAGATGGTTTATCTACTGCCGCTTGGAATAGTGTTGCTCCTCTAAGACAACATTGTGGAACATCTTTACAAGATAATTATGTAAGTTATCTACGCAAAAATAATTACAAATTAAATCCACTTCCTTATACTTCTAATTATTCCTATTTATCAGATTACTTTATAGACCTAAATGCGAAAAAAATACTACATAAATTAGAACTGAAACCTATTGCGCAAGTTATGAATTCAAAATATCAATCAAATGGTTTAGTTGTAATATATCAAAAAGTAAAGTTCTTTATTCCTATCGAACCTCGTTCGGTTATATTAGACTTTGATATTCTTGAAAAGATTCCTTGTTCTAATATTCCAGACTTTGATTTAGCTTATAAATTTTATACTTGGTTAAGAAAAAATAAAATGCGTACCAAACCTCTTGAATACATTGTAGATTTAAAAACAAACAAAATAAATGGAATTATATTAGAAACCAATCATGTAATACCTATCAAACCATCCCCATTATCGCAAGATAATAATGGATTAAAGAAAAGTATCCGACCAACTTATGAATGTGACGAAGATATTGATGTAATTGATACAAGAGAAACTTATATTAGTGAATTCAATGATTATTGGTATGGATACGATGAATTTTGTATGAATGTTGCAAAAAATATAAAAAAATCACAATCAAAACTTGATGATAAAGATATACAAAAATCAAAAGATATTATTAAATTATATTCTAAGTCTCTGGTTATTGATGATATTACTAAAAATTATTTGGACACTCTTCTAAAGGAATATGAATATAATTATGTCAGAAGAAATGATATCAAAACTGGCAAAAAACCATTATTTATAACTCAATTAGAGAATAATAAAGTAGTTCCTGATACAAAAATATTTGATGACAATGAAAGTAAAGAGTATTATATCAAAAATCAAAAAAATCAGAGTACTTATGCTAAATACATACCATATTATAATCCAGACAATTTAGATATTTTAAAGGACAGCAAATTATATTCAATGAGTAATATTGGTCTTAAACTTTCAAAAACTTGGCAAAAAATCTTACATAAAGACTTTAGATATGCCCATTATGATAAATATGTGTGGATTGATAAAATTACCCATATATCAATATATGACCTTCTAAAGGAACTTCAAAATGATAGAAAATGGATAGAAATATCGAGACAAACTAATTCATGTATAGTAATATTAGATAACAAAGGTAGTGCTATAACATACGGGAATAACAAACGTTCCCGATTTTATCTATTATTTTACTCTATTGAAAGTGATATATATCCAATCTTTTTAACTAAAAATTCAAATCAAGAATTTGATATGTCTTCTGTTGATTTGTCAACAGAGTTTATTGAGATAATAGGAGGAGATTGCACAAAAAATACAGAGGATAATTCCAAAGATGATAAACCTAAAGAAAAGAAACCCAAAAATGATAAGTCTAAAGAGGTATATTGTAAATTATCAGATAATAATGTAAGACGAAGGTGTACTAAAACAAAACTAAAGTCGGAGGATTCTGATGAATGCGTGTACGATAATAAAACAAATTACTGTAGAATTAAGAAATAGATTTAACTTAAAATGTTTACATATTTCATGTACGAATTGTTGTATGTAATTGCAATTTTATCTATTTGTTGCTATATATTCTATGCGTGGTATAATCCTAAACTTGTGTATGTAAAATCTAAGATAGATGGTAAAACTTATGTAGTTAGAAACGTAAAAAATAAACAAAATGCTGCCAATTTATTAGCTGATGTTAGCGTACGTTTACATACATTAGTTGATAAATTTAGCAAAAAATATGGTAATACCGACGAAAGAGTAAACTTAATGTCGAAAAGATTCAAAAATCATGAAATACGTGAAGCATTGCCAAAATCTGGACAAACAAGCTATAGTCTTAATAAAGGAGAACGAATAGTTCTTTGTCTAAGAGGAAGAACCAAAAACGAAACAATCGCTGATGTGAATACTATTATGTTTGTTGCTTTACATGAAATGGCCCATATTATGACAATATCTATCGGACATAATCAAGAATTTTGGGATAATTTCAGATTCATTCTTGCTCATGCCATAAAATGGGATTTATACACACCAGTCAATTATAAAGATTCACCAAAACAGTATTGTGGAATCAAAATTACAGAATCTCCTTTAAGAAAAGCTGATTCAGATAAATACTTTGGATGTGCACCATGTAAAAGTCCTCCTTGTCAATGTTAAATAGATAAACAAGATTAAGCTCACTTTAAGAACTAAAGATTATAGGTAATATGGTTGATTGTATGCTGATATTTTCATCATGTCTTATTGGTGGTTTAACAAGCATACTTATTAAAATGGGTACAACTATCAAATATGAAGATATAGATATAAGACATCCTAAATTATTCCTTAATGTTTTTTGTCATCAATATATTCTGGACCCATTACTAACATTTCTTATCGTATTGGCATTTCGTCCCCCAATAACACAGATTTATGGTATGTTCATATTGGCAGTTACACCCGCAACAGCTGCAGCAAGTGTAACTGCCTATACTGTAGATGCAAATGTACCACTTGCACTGGCATTATCCATGGGTTCTGTGACTCAAAGTATAATATTCACCCCATTAATATTTACAGCTTTGTTGGAATCCTATAGAATAATTGGAAACATTGATAATAAAGAAAAAATTAGTCTTCCGTATGGTCGAATGTTTGTATTAATGACTTATGTGATGTTTCTTATCGGTATTGGATATAAAATACGTGAAAAATGTAGTGAAAATTTTGTAAAGAAAATAGGAAAGTTTTTTCTGAGGTCGAGTATTATTCTTATGTTAACTGCATTTGCTTTCTATTTAGCAAGTAAAACATATATTGAGCCTATGACATCGAGCAATCCTTATAAATATTATGGTTCTATGTTACTTATGATTTCCAGTCAGTTATTATTTGCGCATTTCCCAGTTTGTAATTTAGAATCGAAACAAAAAGATGCAGTAGTATTAGTAAGCACCAGACGTAGTCCTGGTATTTCTCTTGCCATTACCGCATTATCATTTCAATCATCCGATAAATTAGGAGAAATTATAGCATATGTTTTAGTCTATAGCATGATTCGTGATTGGACTACTCTGCCATATCTTATGCAATTACGTAAAATTCGTCTTGGACATTATTGTTATAAAAAGAAAAATCCCGAAGAAAAAGAGGATGAAACACCTAATGACTCGGTTATGTGCGAAGAAGGTAACATAAATTCTGATAATATTAGTTCTGATAATATTGAGCTTCCACCACTAGGTTTGCGGTATACTATGCAATGGACTCAAAAATCCTAGAATATGAATATTACATCGAATTCAGTTTTGCGAATATCTTCGCACACATTGTAACATCTTCTCCAGCACGATGTTTTTGAACAATATTTGTTTCAAATAGAGAGTTATATAAGTTTACAAGTTTATATTTATGAGGTTTATAAGGTCCTTTAACTTTTTTCCTTGCAAACTCCATCACACAAATAAACTTCTTTTTATTGAACTCTTCAATGAAATCTGTACAACCATATCGGTAGGCTTCAGATAACAATACATTAATATCAAACTGGGCATTATAAGCCAGAACAGTATTAACATTAACCAAATCTTTTTTAAACTCTTCAAGAACTTCTTTAAATGGTTTGCCTTCTTTTAAAGCAGCATTGTGTTCAATACCGTGTATCTCCGAATTATTTATTTCAAAATTATCAGGATATATAACCCTTGACATTGGTTCTTCAAACTTCCACGAATCATTTACCTTAGATATTTTTCCATATCCAAGTTCAACTAATCGAGAACTATCATAATATTTAGTCTTTTTAGGATGATAAAATCGGTTATTTGTGTATCTTAACTTCTTGTCCCTTTTTTCAATAGGAATTCCAGTTGTTTCACAATCAAATATTAATATAGGCATGTCTCTTACTTTTAACTAAGAATTATACCATTCATTTTTATATATTTATATGTTTATCATATGGGGCTATATTACCATTCATTCGTATCCTTCTAAAACGAAACATAATATGTTTATAATATACTTTCTTATCCAATAAATATCTTGCCATTACTGTTTCCGAATGGAGAGACATAAATTTACTAATGGATAACAACTGATGAAATAATTCTCCGTATATTCTATAATTATTATAGTTGGTAATTGCAAACCTATCATTAAACTTCCAAAGCCAAGAATTTTCATACTTGACATTAAAATCAGGTATACATATTCTATTATTGCATACGGATTTGAAGAAACTTTCCTCTAATTTATTTAAATACTCTACATCTGGTCTTAAAAAGATAACATAGTCGAATTTTGTTTCAGTGTCTTTAATCATTTTTGTTAATTTCAATTTTGAATATTGAGCCAATATAAAATTATCTACTGAATTATATTGTGTGTTCCAAGGATCCGGATACTTTCTGTATTGTTCCAGATTTAGATTTTTCTTAACTTCATCCTGATTCTCTATTACAAAATAATCGGGATTAAGCAATTTATATTCATCATTATCAATTTGTGTCGTTGATTCCCCAGTCCTGATATTATTGTAGCTATCTAAAGCATATGTATGTAAAAATATTTTGAAATCATAACCAAGCTCATTAAGTGAGTCAGTTATATTATGTTTTATCGAATCAATTGTAAATTTCAAGCTTCTTGTTATACCAAAAAAACCAAGTGCCACTTGCATTATTTCTAATATTATTCATTTTTGGTTACAAAAACCCCAACATATAATACTTATTCTTCCTTGGGTTTCGTTCATTTTTGGAGGTATACCGTGTCTCCAAGTAGTATTTATTTTTCTTCCAAAACCGTAACACATTGAATTTTGTAAAACAAACTCAGTTCTTGTTCCAGTTTTAGCATGTTGAAATGCGATACTTCTTTCTGCTCCAAAAGACACTCCAATTGTAATATTCTGTTTCTTCGCTTTTTCTGGATCCAATGCCGCGGCATCAAAATGGTATGGCTTCCATTCATCACCTTTCTCATACAAATTGAATCGGGTAGCATGTATATCCATGTTAAAGTAATTTGCAATTCTATCTATTACTTTGTTAAATAATAGGCTTCTATCTTTACATTTTGCTCTATCATTCATTATCCAATGAGTTCCATCTAGTTCCTTATTACCATGCCATGCACAAAAATCATCATAGTTCATCTCATTCATTAGTTCATTATAAGAATTCCCAATATCACTAAAAATATTTAGAAACAAAGCAGGTACAAGGATGACATCATTTTCCTTAATTTCATATGCAAAACGAGGCCATACCCCATAACCAACTTGTACTCTTAGATCCGCAGGACTGTAATCAGGTTTAAAACAAATCGTATTACGCCTCTTCCTTTCCTCATAAGTATCAGAAGCAGGTAATCTTGTAGACATTACTACTTAATCAAGCTATATTTTTATACTTGATATAATGAAAAACAATATTATTCGGAAATATAGTTTAAGCTAAATCATGTATATTTGATATGGATTTACCTAGAGAACTGATATTAGAAATAAGCGAATATGCGGGTATATCTTGTTATATTTGTGGCAAAAAACTTTGTCCATGGACAATCATCGGATATTCGGGAATATATTTTTGTAGGAATGAATGTTATGTTTAAACATATATATGATATTATTATATATGCATATTCAAGCAAAAGAGTTTACATTATTTGTTCAAAGTATTTTTCCAGATTATTTTATAAAAAAAAAAGTATTAGACGTAGGTTCAGGAGATATAAATGGTAATAATAGATTTTTATTTGAAGATTGTGAATATAATGGAAATGATGTTATACAAGCACCAAATGTTACTGTTGTTTCAAAAACAAAAGACTTACCTTTTAAAAGTGAAACATTTGATACAATAATATCGACAGAATGTTTTGAACACGATAGCAGTTATAAAGAATCATTGTTAAAGATATATGATATGTTAAAAGAAGATGGTTTATTCTTATTTACTTGTGCTTCAACTGGAAGAAAAGAACATGGTACAAGAAGAACTACACCACGCGACAGTTACGGTACAATAGGAAATATAAGTGATATGTATGATTATTATAAAAATCTTACAGAAAAAGACCTTAATGAAGTATTAAATTTAAATGATTTATTTTCTGTATGGGATACATATTATTGTGAAGTTCATAAAGATCTCTTTTTTGTTGGTATTAAAAAAGGTAAAGTAAATTTTGATTCATTAAAAAAATATATAAAAAAAAAAACTAAATGTACATCAGAAAATATCTGTAAAGATAAGAAATAATTTTGTAGGAATGAATGTTATGTTTAGGCAATTCTTTCTATATCAATAATAGTTAAGTGGTCCACATTATCTTTATAATCTCTAACAATTTTGTCTGTGTTAAATTCCTCAATCGTAGATGGAAAAATACAATGGCACGAATTATGAATACACATTTTTCTAAATCCATGCGGACAAACTTCTGATAAAAGGGATAATGGATCATTTGTACATCTTTTACATTCCATTAATCTTGAAACAACTCTTGAACGTAATACATGAGGATAATATTCGGTATTATTAGTTATTTCATCATCAGATTCATAGATATATGTATGTACATATTTCACCCTATATATCGGGAATTCGGGTATTATATATTCCTTAATCAAATCTTTTATTACAACATTCAAATCGTTTTCTTGAGACATATTCTTTACATTACTTTTTTTTACTTTCTCCACTTCCTACCGCAACCAAGACACGTAATAAATATTGTTTCCGATTCATCACTTGACCTTGTTTGCATTGTGTAGTAAGTCGTTTTGTTACCACCACATTTTGCACATTTGAATTGCTCGGTAGCAATACTACTATCAATTTCAGACACTGCTGCATCCCGTTTCTTTTTCTCCTCTATAATTTTTTCCCACCTTTCTGGAAACAAATCACAAGGAGATGCAAATGCTACTTCATGTGGTTGAAACTCTCCATCTTTTAGACGATTAATCAATGATTTATTCCCAACATAACAATTTGGAATCAGATTTGCACATACTTGTTTCAGCTTATTTTTATAAGTATTCGTGAAAGAAGGACTATCCCACATACATGGTTGATGACGAGCCTTTGATCTCCAAATAGTGAAATTATATATTCCACGCTCCAGATTAATAGTTATAGCATTATCATTGATAATTTCAGCTAAAATATTTCGCGAATTAATTCTTAAAGTTTCTACACTCATACTACTATTATATCTTAATAGTCTTACAGTAGATTTACATATCATTTTTTAAACTCTTGAAACTGTTTTATGCCATAATGTACTGTGTGCAGAATCGCCTTCAAAATCATGTTCACCTTCTGTATTTTTTGTATAATAATATACCGCTATTGATTTTCTATATAAATCTTCTTTATCAACACATAAGGGTTCTGGATGTCCATGTATGCTTTTATTTGTTGTATTAAAAATTACACAACGATTGAATAGTGGTTGATTACGTTTTACTTCTGAAATATTATCTGGATTATACATAAGTAAATCTCCTTTATATTCACTTTTCCAATCTTTGTTCATATAGATTAATAAATTTATTCGTCTATCTAGTTTTCCATGAGTTGGATGATAATATGTATTAAAATCTGTATGCATTCCTAGAAACCCCTTGTTTTTTACTATATGCACACCAGCACCCCGTAGTTTCAAATCTCCATATATTAAACCAGATATTCCTGTTAATTTTTCAAGTTTTTCTATAAATTCTTTTGAATTTAAATAGACAAATACATTTTTCAATGATAATGGTAAATTTTCTATTTGACTAAAAGCAAATTTATTATATTCATATCTAGATTTTTTATCTGTAAATTTACAGTTAGCGTCTTTTAATTTTAAAGAGTTTATATTTTCGTGTAATTTATTTGCAGTTTTTTTATCAAAGAAATTATCAATCACACAATGAGGATATGGATCGTTTACATAATTAATATTATTTAATTCGATTATATTCATTATATAATATATAATTTATATTATACAAACAAACGGAAATTTGTCACATTTTAAAGTTTCAAGGGTGTAAATTATTCGTTCATTAGTCTGTTATTATTATGTATTGTACAAGACATGAGGCTACAATTAAAGAAGTTTGATATGTCTTCTATTGCTGCAGATAAGGTAGTTGTTATGATAGGTAAAAGAGATACAGGAAAATCATTTCTGTGTAAAGACCTTTTATGGCATCAACGAAAAATTCCAGTTGGTACAGTTATATCTGCGACTGAAGCAGCGAACTGCTTTTATGGAGATATGGTTCCACCAATATTTATTCATAACGAATATAGTGAAGATATTATACAAAGAATCTTAATGCGGCAAGAAAAATTGTTACATAAAAAAAAGCAACCCGGAGGATTTAATATTAATCCAAGCGCATTTTTAATACTTGATGACTGCCTTTATGATAATAGTTGGACAAAATCGAAACATGTTCGTTCCTTATTTATGAATGGACGCCATTTCAAAATGTTTTTTATCATTACAATGCAATATGCTCTTGGTATACCCCCTAATCTAAGAACAAATATCGATTATGTATTCATTTTGAGAGAAAATATCGTACAAAATCGAAAACGTCTTTATGATTGTTATGCAGGAATGTTTCCCTGTTTTGAAGTATTTTGTGCCGTTATGGATCAATGTACCGAAAATTATGAATGTATTGTTATCAACAATAATGCTAAGAGTAATCGCATTGAGGACCAAGTTTTTTGGTATAAAGCTTCCAGTCACCCTCCTTTTAGACTAGGTAGTGATAGAATTTGGAAATATAATAATAGAAATTATACCGGACCTAGAGCCCCAAACTCGGAACATGATAGAGAATGGGACCCAGGAGCTTTTAAAGCAAAAACAAACAAACCGACAGTTTGTGTACAGAAGTACAACTCGCTATAATTAATTAACTACAAAATGATATTAATCATTATGTACTTTATTCACTTTACAAGTCTATTTATTGCTACTTTTGCAGGTCATGATTTGATATATCATCCTACACATGAACCCACACATAAACCAAGTGAAATACCCAGTTATATTCCAACAAACTCTCACTCGCCGACTTGCCAGGGACTTTTCGAATACGGTCCAACTTGTGTACCCTCAACCTCTCCTACATATTCGCCCACAAACTATCCCACTTTAAACCCCACATATCACCCCAGTCAAAACCCCACATATGTACCATCATTTGCACCTGTACCAAACCCAACATATAATCCCAGTCAAAATCCTACATATTATCCAACATATCATCCCAGTCAAAATCCTACGAAAGAACCATCTAATAGACCTACATATGGTCCAACATATCATCCCAGTCCAAATCCTACAAAAAAACCTTCCAGTAAACCATCATATAACCCCACATATAAACCTACACACAGCCTATAAATCAACAACTAAGTAAAATATTTTAACAGAATTATAAAATATCATTATATGGAATTTATAAATCATGAAAATTCACCAGATTTAACTATTGTTCTTAATAATAAACTATGGTTTAGAGGTAAAAATCAAAAACAACGTGCTATTTCTGAAAGACAAAAATTATATGGAAACAAAGGAATTGTAATTTCAAAAAACGAGTCTAAATCCAATAAACAAATGAGTAGTGTATTTGAAAACCCATATGAACTATACGATTATACAAAACAAACACCTCCTCACTTAAGATGTTTTTATGAAATTGTAGAACATAACAGTAAATTATACTTTGATATAGAATATGATAACTATTGTCTTCTTTTAACAGAAGTATTACAACACTTATATTCCATTTTAAAGTTATTATACAATATTTCTCCAAAAAAACGCATTATACTCTCAGCACATAGATATAATAAAAAATCTTGGCATATCATTTTCCCAGAATATTCTATTAGTCCAGAAGAACGTAAAAAACTTAGTAAATACTTACAAACTTCAGCCAAATCTTATGTAGACTGGAGAGTATACAATACTAATCAACCCTTTCGATTATGTGGTTCTTATAAATCAATCGATTTTTCCTCTAAGCTTTATCTTGTCGATGAGAATGAAAATAAAATATTAGATTATGACTCTAACACTTTTATAAATACAATGGTTACACAAATATATTCAGATGCAATATGTATTGAATCCAAAATATAGTAAATTTAATTTATTTTAAGATTATAATGTCAGATAGTGAAGAATCATTAGAATATGATACTAATGAAGAAGTATTTCAATCGGATAGTGAAGAATCATTGGAACAGGATGGTACTGATAGCTATGAAGTGTCAAATAAAGAGTTGTTACACATGTGTAGTGGTTTGAGTGATAAACACATATTATCAAATGAATTAAGACTAACAGAAAAGAAAATAGAAGCATTAGAAAATGTAAAAATGCAATCAGACTCTAATGTAAGACAAAACATGATAAATTCAATAAATAACCACCATAAAGACGATTTAATTCGTTTACAAAAAGCTGCTAGAATGGATAAAGGTTTATTAAATTATTTATATGATTGGGCTGCTGCAAACGGTGGTATAATAGGAGGTTCTACAGCTCTTGCCGCTGAACTTACACGACAAAATAAAGGAGCATATATTGGATGGATACCAAATGACATAGATATTTATTTCAAGACAGAAGAAGGTGTCCATTTTGATCCGAGAAATTGGAAAGAATTAGACTTCCAAAAAAAATATAAGACAGCTATTGTTGAAAGTTTTAAGGCGAATTTTGTTAGATTTCTCCAGGCATATAATGATGGCGGTCAGACTTCTGTGAAAGGGAAAGGATTCAAAGATTCACTACATGAATCGTATGGATTACATAATACATCAACACTCAATGGTTCAAGAGAAACACCTGAAGAAAAAATTGATAAAGAAAAAATTGATATGACTATTCAGGTATTTAATTATAGTCCAAATTACTCAAATCGATATGAAATATGGGAAATAAGCGAGGATTATAATCCCAAAAATATACATAAAGTTCCAGGAGATTTATATTGTTGTTACCCCGCCCGAACTTTAGCGATGCCAGCAGGTCGATTCCCACAACCAACCCATACCAGACCATTAAAAGTTAAAAAAGGAGACTTTGTTTACTTTGATTATTGGAGGGACGGTGGCATTACTGAGAAAAAGCTCTATATAAATGGTCAAAAAATGATTGAGAGAAATATTCGAAGAATGATAGGAATGGCCGAAGAAGAAGTAGAAAGAAATCAAGTAATTGGCCCTAATCACGAATTTTATGACAGATATATTGCAGCAAAGACAGATATTACAAACTTGAGAATTGAAGCAAATAATGCTGCGATTGAAGCAGCAAAACAAACAAATACTGTATTACCAAAACCAGATAAATCCAAATTTAATGATGGTTATGGTTACGTTAACATGCGCGCAGGACCACATGATACTAATTATGGCATTGTCCCATGTAATATTGTACAGAAGAAAACAGTTTTTCCATCTCTTAAAGTTCAATTAATATTTTTATACGGTAACGTATCCATACCGAGATATATTGATTTATATTACGATTTTAGTATTAGTAAAGTATTTATAGATACAAAAACGGACTCCCTTACTAAATTGCATCCAGATGTTGTTGATAGTAGAAGTCTTGATAAACCACAAAATGAGAAATATAGTACTTTAGGTGGTGTAGTTAATACCGTAACAAGAAGATGGCTTAAATATATAAGCCGAGGATTTATTCCAATACAAATCAGAAATAGAATATCCAGCATTAAAAGACGAGAAGTTAACAAGGGGTGGACACAACATTTGGACCAAAAGATACTTAATGCTGAAATTATTTCAGGATTTAGCGAATTTATTGATGATTTAAAATACTATTTTTTACAAAAAATAGTTGACATTCAAAATGGTACTTTACCACTCCAAAATAGAGCCTTTATTTATAGATATTATATGCATGGAAGTATTAAAAAAGCTCTGGAATATCACTGGGATGATGGAAAGAAAAAATATATTATTAAGCTTGGTGATCATGATACAACCTATCGAAAGAAGTGGCATTATACTAGTGGAAAATTGCCGCAGTTGGATACACCCTTTTTTCCAGATTTTATGAAAAATATTATACAAATACTGAATGATATGAATATTAATTCAGATGATTTTTCAAATTCGTCTACATCAACATTTATAAATAACCAACTTGATACTGAAATTAATAATATAATTATAGAATTTTACAATGAAATTGATGTTATTTTTGCACTTTATAATAGAATTCCTAGAAATTCCAAATACGGATTTTTTACCGAAGGAAGCATAAATGGAACTGGAGAAACACTTTTGACTTATCGGAATAGAAGGAGAATAAACAACGGCCTTCAGGAAGTTGATGAGATAGATAATGTAGAAGATATGCAGAATATTGCGAATGATTGGCGAAATGGTGAAACGCCTATACGATTTGACACAGAAGAAGAAGGACAAGAAGTTTCAAGATCAGATGTTGAAGACTGGGAACAGGAGCGTTATATAGACTCTTCAATTCGTAATGCAACTAAAGTTAGGTCTATAGAAGATGAGAAGAAAATAGCAGAATTAGAACAAGAACTTAATTCGAGAAAATTGGGTTTAGTTCAAAGTGTTATAGATAATTCATTTGATGACTCATATATTGATATGGGTGGTGTTAGAAGAAACATGGAGCAAAATGAAGATTTACAAAGAGCGATTAGTCAATTTTATGGTGGTAAAAGCAAAAGCAACAAACTATTACGATATGTATATTCGAACTAAGGCTTAAGAACTATGACCGTTTAATAAACAATAATGGTTACAACAGTTAAAGAAAATATAGATAAATTTGTAATATCAACCCGTGTGTCTGGATTGCCTTATATTGGTGTAATTTTCATACCTTTATCTATAACATATTGGCCTATATTGGATTTTTCGGACTTAGTTTACATGTTTTTATCAGTAATTGGATATTTATATGGAATGTTAATTAACAATTACTATGACTATGAAATTGACTCAAAATACAGACCAGAGAAAATTGGTTTTTCAAAAAAAGGCCTTGAAAAAATGTCAATAATTTTTGGAAGTTTGTATATTATAATAAATTGCTATTTAGCTATAATAAGTTCATCTATATACTACTTATTCGGAGGATTAAGTACATTTTTTATTGTTAGTATTTATACTCCATTTTTGAAACCAAAACCACTTATCAAGAATGTATCCACCGTTTTATACATGAGCTTCATTCCTATACATATCTTTGTACAAAATCAACTTAATAAAGTATCTGATGATGTAGATGTAAATTTTATAAATGCTCTAATAGTATCATTGCCTTTCTCTTTTTTGGTATTAATTAGAGAAATATTATTAGATATAACCGACATAAATGAAGATCTTGCCGCAAATATTGTAACTTTGCCAATTTTGCTTGAAAAAATAGAGACACAGACCATTTTGAAGAAATGTATAAATGTTTTCTGGGTACTTGGTCTATATTTTCGAATTGTATCTGCACAACTCTATCCATGTCAGGTTGGATTGATAAGTGCAATCAGTGCATATGGTTTACATAGAATCGACTGTATATATGAAGATAGAGAGTTTATGATAGGAGTTTTGTGGTTCTATTTACTTTGGAATTTTATACTATATATCGAGAATATAACAATTTTACATGCATTAATTGGTTTATGCGCAATCGGTAAAATAATTTTTAATAAGAATCCTTCAATAAATCAGCTAAATCCCAATATTTGGAGCGTTTTTTGCAGAAAATTGGTACATATGTGCGTGGGGTGCCTAGCATTAACAATTAATCCAATGACAGTCGCATATATTGTCATTAGTGTCAAGACAACATTACGAATATTATTACCTCGTCTATCTTTAGGTATAGAAAAAAAAGCGGGAACAAGTTTAATCAACGATACTGGAGTAAAATACTGGTTATTATTTCTATTAATATGGTCGATTGTGAATGTAAATGGGAAAGAAGAGTCTACAAATTGGGATTTTTATAATAAAGCATTACCATTCTTCATATCCGACCCAGCGGGTGCAATGGTTGGTCGAACAACGATTTTTGGTGATAAAATACTTTTGTGGAAAAGTAAATCTTTACAAGGCACTGTTATGGTAATATTAACCACTTATGCTTTGAATAAATCGGCAATACTATCTATTGGAATTGGATTAGCAGAATTATTTGGCGGAGAATTAGATAATGCTCTAATTGGGAGTTTGTTATTAGCTAATAGATTTAAACAAAATGTTTTGTTATTGTAATAGTTAAATCTTTTCATGAGAATCTTTAATATAATTAGGTTATTCATAACCATAAGGTGTTTTTCAGTTAAAAGAGACACATTATCTGCAAAGATCGTCTTAAATAGAGAGATTAGCAAGAGAGTCGCAAGACCGATTATACTACAAATTCAGAAAAATAGATGTTTAATGTGTAATCACAAATTTGGTAGAATGGTTCCTCACGAAATACATCACGTCGATCACAACAAGATGAATAACACATTATATAATTTTGCAGCTCTGTGTTCAAACTGTCATGCATCACACCATCGATACGATATAAAATTTCCACATAAGAGACATATACTAATGTTTTTTGACCCAGATAAAAAATGATATATATTTACGCTTAGTTCATTAAAGATATATAACAAAGTAATAATATGGCACAAAAGATCTGGAATTCCGATTTTGTAAATGTTCTGAACGAACTTGAAACCATATCAAAAAATAAAGGCGAACCGTTTCGGGCTAGAGCTTACAAAACAGCCTCAGATACGATTCTATCTATGTCTGAAGAAATATATGATGTAAATCAACTAAAAGATGAAAAAGGTATTGGAAAAACGATCTTTGAGAAACTAAAAAGTTTGGTTGAAACTGGTAAAATTAATGCTATTGAAAGAGAGAAATCAAATATTTTACATCAATTATGTAAAATATATGGTGTTGGACCAAAAAAGGCGCTCGACTTATCTAATAAAGTCTCATCAATTGAAGAATTAAGGTCAAAACAAGAGCTGTTGAATGATAAACAGAAAATTGGTCTCTTCTATTTTGAAGATATTCAAAAAAGAATACCGAGAGCTGAGATTGAAGAATTTGACGCTAAAATCCAAGATATTATCAAAGATTTAAAGCTACAAGATAGTTCGGTAAATGCCGAAATCGTTGGATCCTTCCGCAGAGGATCATTATCATCTGGCGATATTGACATTATATTTACAAGTGATGATCCGAAAAGTTTTAGCTTATTTCTTGAAAAAGTATCTGATGCGAATATGATTCTTGCATATTTGAGTAAAGGTTCTAAGAAAAGTTTAACAATCGGAACGCTTGCTAACGATGATAGTATTGCAAGAAGAATTGATTTCTTGTATTCTCCTCCAAAAGAATATCCATTTGCGATTCTATACTTTACTGGTTCTATGGCCTTTAATGTTGTAATGCGCAGACATGCTTTAACATTAGGATATTCTTTGAATGAGCATGGATTTACGCCGGTCCCAATCAATGAAAATTTCAAAACAGAAGAGGACATTTTTGACTTTCTTGGTCAAGAATACAAAAGTCCTAACGAGAGAAGTAGTGGAGCGTCCGTTGTATTGAAACAAAAAAATGATGTAGTTACTATGAATGGGGGAGCAAAAGATAATAAACCTGAAATATCATTAAAAAAGAAACCACGTAGTTTAAAAAAGATGAAATATAACGGTTCTGAGTTTGATGAAAACTATAAGAGCATGGACCTTGGAGATATTGTTAAGCTAATCCGAAGAGCAAGCGATGCATATTACAACTCTAGTCCGATAATGACTGATGCAGAGTTTGATATTTTAAGAGATCATGTTGAATCAGTTGCACCAGATCATCCTGTATTAAAGGAGATTGGTGCGCCAGTTGTGTCGCGCCACAAAGTTACGTTACCTTATTTCATGCCGTCTATGGACAAAGTGAAGCCAGAATCTCTTGATAAATGGCTGAACAATTACAAAGGACCATATGTAATCAGTGCAAAGTTGGACGGTGTGAGTGCAATGTATGTTCAAAAAGCTGATAGCATGAATCTATATACACGTGGAAACGGTGCTGTTGGTCAAGATATCAGTCATTTAATTCAGTATATTGGAAATATACCTTCCAATAATGGTGAAGATATGGTAATTCGTGGAGAATTGATAATGTCTGATTCTGATTTTGAGAAAAACTTTGCGAATGAAAAAGCAAATCCTCGGAATATGGTAAGTGGTTTAGTAAGTAGGAAAAATGGGCTTCAAAAAAATAGAATGAAATATGTACATTTTGTTGCATATGAAGTAATCTCACCAGTATTATCTCCTTTAGAACAAATGAAATTTGCTGAAAAAAAGAATTTTGAAGTAGTACATAATGAGACTATTGACAAAATGAGTGTTGAAAAGGCAAGTGATACTCTTGTAAACTGGAGAAAGAATGATGAATATTCCATTGATGGTATTATCATCAGTCAGGATGACATATTCAAGAGGGAAAACAGCAATCCTAAACATTCTGTTGCATTCAAAATGGTTTTATCGGACCAATCGAAAGAGTCTGTTGTAACTGGAGTTACCTGGAATACCAGTAAACATGGTTTGAAAAAACCGATTGTTCAAATTGAACCGATTAATATTGGCGGCGTTACAGTTAGAAATATTTCTGGACAAAATGGGAAATTCATTGAATCGAATATGATCGGTCCAGGTGCGATTATTGAAGTGGTTCGACGAGGTGATGTTATTCCTTATATTGAAAAGGTAATTAAGCCTGCGAATAAGCCTGCAATGCCTGATGGAGAATATGAATGGACTGCGACGAATGTTGATATTATCGTCCCTGTAGATGATGAGTCGCGAGAACGTTTAGCTTTAGCATTCTTCAAAGATATTGGTGTAGATGGAGTTGGTATTGGAAACATAAAGAAATTTAGTAAAGCTGGATTCAAAACAATACCACAAATTTTGAAAATGACTAAAGAAGATATTCTTGGCATAGACGGTTTTAAGGATAGATCTGCCCAAAAAATCTATTCCGGACTACAAGAATTACAGAGTGATAATTATGCTAAGGTTCCTATTGAAAAATTGATGGGATTATCTGGAACATTTGGTAGAGGAATCGGTGGAAAACGTATCAAAGAAATTTTCAAATTATATCCAGATGTACTTAATAGAAACATTTCTGAAGGTGAAATGATTGAACTTATTCAAACCGTTCCTGGATTTTCTGTTAAAACTGCTACTCAATTTGCAGAAGGTTTAGAAAAATTTAAGAGTTTTGCACAGAATATTGGATTTAATTATATCACTCGTGAAGCTCCTACTACAAATGTAGAGAAGAAAAAGCAGGGTGTGCTTTCGGGTAAATCAATCGTATTTACTGGTGGAAAAGATAAGGAACTTGAATTACTAATTAATGAAAATGGTGGAGAGATCGGTTCTTCTGTATCTTCTAAGACATTTGCAGTTGTTACAAAAGATATTAACATATCATCTACAAAGACAAAGAAAGCAATATCGCTTGGCATACCTGTATATTCTATTGAAGTATTCAAAGATATGTATTTATCATAAAAATCAATAAAAACAAAAAAAAATCTTTTTGTAAGTAATGTTGTTAGCAGTAATCGCCATAGTTTCGCTTATCATTTTTTTCAGTTATTTTGTTAAAATTAATCTTAGTTTTCCATCGAAATATGATAATTTAAAGAAAAAGCAAAAAGTGGAAGAAGAAATTGAACCAGAATCGGCATCATTTGCGGTATATAAACAAATGCGCTACCAATTTTTGAATTTTGCGAAGTTTTTTCTATTAGTTAAACGTCCACATGGACTACAACCAGATATCGACCTTGAAATGGGAGAAACCGGTAATATTAATGGAAAACCACGAGGAGAACAAAATTCTGGGAATCCCGAAGGATGCCAACATGTCTGTTCAAGCGACCCAACGTGTAATGCTTGGAAATACAATAGTATAGATGGCAAATGTAAAAAGTATAAGATTGACGATAGGGGAGATGTAACAATAAATGATGATGGAGAGGACCAAATTGGTTACGTATTCCGCAGTAAAGACAAATGGGCGGTTGAAGATTTATCTAATTTACCAGCTGATAAAGACTCTTTCAAAGCCGTCGCAGATATGGTTCTTAAGTTAAATTGTAAAATGCCCGAACTTAGAAAAAGAGCAAATAGAGTTATTTCAAGCCCAAATGTTAGATATTGCTTTGAAAAAGAACTAACTACTGATGGCTTATCTCCAGAATATATGTTAGCAAGAGATGAAGCAATCAAAAGTTTAGAAGCATCTATGAAATTTTTCATTTTCTCAGGAGATAGTGGTGATTTCCATCATAAAGTAGAATTCTCATTATTAATGGCTAAAACTTATAAAAATATGTCGGAAAGATTACAACTATACACTGATAATGCACATCTATCCAATGCTATTGATGAAGCATCCTCGGAATTAATGGAATTTTATCAGTTCTATAATCTTGTTAAAACTTATTTTGATCAAAATCTTGATAAAAATCAAAATAGTGTTATTACAAAAGATGAATTACTTGAAGTCTTTAAGGACATGATGTTGAATGGTCAAAATTTAGAAGGTGATATTTTCAATGACGCGGACTTAATGTTTGATCAAGATACGTGTTTCAGTCTTGACAGTATTAGAGAATTGGTTGATAAATTCTTCCTTAAATTTGATATGAATCATGACGGTGTCATATCTTTATATGAAATGTTATCTTCAAGAGAAATCCCAAAACCTAAATATGAATTGCCTAAATGTAATGAAAATTGAAGACATTCACATCTAAACAGAAACGAACTTTTTTAAATTACATATAGATAATGTGGCTGAATATTATAGCTGTTATTGTTTTAGTACTTTTTTTTAGTTACTTTCTAAAAATAAAAATTAATGTTGGTGATAAAAACGAGAAAAACGATGATAAAAATGAGGAGGAAAAATTACCTTCTTCATCCAGTCAGGCTCGATATGAAGAATCAAGATATGCTTTTTTGAAATTTGCGGAATTTGTTCTTCTGAAAAAAAGACCATTTGGTCTCAATGATATGGATGATGATTCAAAAGGAACAATATCCGGAGATTCAAGGGGAAACCAAGCAGCTGGTTCTAGTGGTGGTTGTAAAAACATATGTCTTAATGACCCAGAATGTAATGCTTGGCAATATTCATCAAATGATGGAAAATGCGAGAAATACAATATCAAGAATAGAGAGCAAATTAAATTTAGTGATTCAGGAGATAATATTGGTTATATATTTCGCCCAAAAGATAGTGATTGGGCAGTACAAGACCTTTCTGGATTACCAACTAAAGCTAACTTTTTCAAAGCTGTCGCAAATACTGTACTTAGATTAAATTGTAAAATTGAAAAACTAAGAAATAAAGCAACTCAAGTTATGAGTACATCTAATGTCAGATATTGCTATGAAAAAGAGGTCACCTCTGGAAGTCCAGATGAGTATTTACGTGAAAGAGATGAAGCGATTTCTTTATTAGAAGATGCTACAAAATTTTTTATTTTTTCTGGAGATACTAAAGAATATCCTGAACAAATTGAATGCTCTTTATATTTCTCAATCATTGTAGAGAATATGAAAAGTTTGCTATTTAAATCCAATAATAATTTGAAATCAGGGGTTATAAATGCTGCAAATCAACTTAAACCACATTATAGTAACTTTATAACTGTTCGAGAATTTTTTGATTCGCGTATGGATAAAAATTATAATAGTTCTATCGATAGGTCTGAATTAACAACTGTATATGAACAAGCTCTTAAATCGGGACAAGGAATAGCTATGGATGTTATTGATTCAGAATTATCATTAAAAATGGGCGATTGTAGTGAAGATATACAAGGATTAGTTGAAATGTTCTTTTCAAAATATGATACGAATGGTGACGGTCTTATTCATTTATATGAATTATTAGCATCATATGATATTCCAAGACCATCTTATGAAGGCGGAATGTGTTCTTCAGGTAATTATAAGAACACAGCATCCAAAAACGGTAGTTTTCCTACAAAATGTTATGGTTGTACTAGAGTTACTCGTGGCAAGAAACAAATAGAAAAATGTAAGAAAGTTCCCAAAGATAGATGTCAAAATGGCAGATATATTTGTAAACCTGGCAAAATTGATGATCAAGGAGTATGCCCTATGAATGATAGAGTTGCGTGTGCATGGGACAATTCTAAAAATAAATGTGTACGAGATAAGGATTATAGTAATTCAAGCAATAGTTCAAAAGATACTGATGACTCTACTTTAGGAGGTGGAGGTGGAGGTGGAGACGGTAATACAAAATGTAAAATCCACAGTTCAGAAAGACTTCGCGATTGGTTAGGAGGTAATATTAATGCACCAAAAAAATGTCAGGATGTAAACAGACAAATGGTTAAACAGAGAACTCGTTTCGGAAGAAAGGGGGCAGATATGGGCGATGGATATGGAGGTATGAAATATACTTGTGAACGTACAAGAGAAGTCAGTCAAGAGGGACAAACACAACGCGGATGTGTATTTAATCTAAACGAATCAAATTTGGATCCAAAGGGAGACGGAAGCGGAATGAGAGATTGGCTTATCAAAAATATTGGAGACCAGGAAAATGACCCAGAAGGTGATTTAGCAAAGAAAGGACCTTGTCAACCAGCAGACGTGTGTCCTAATCAGGAGTTTAGAGATTAGACCAAATATATTCTGGTTTCTTCAGTTTCTTAAATTTATTTGTTATGAAGATACGTCATTTAAAACCATAAAAATCTTTTTCAATATTTTCCACTACGGTTCGATTTCTGGCCTTTGCGAGTTGGCAACTGCTGAGATTTATCGCTAGTTCGTCAGGGTTTTATAAAAGCACCAGGCGTCCCCTTACAATTTTGCATACGGTATCCTTTGATTGCCGGTTTGTTTTTTGAAACAACCGAATATTCTTTTACATCCGTCTGACTTTTACTTACAAATTGTTCAAGAAATTTCTCTTCTTCTTTTTTCTTACGTAGAATTCGCGCGCGCTGACGACGATCATATATCGCATCCATCTTTAATGATTCATATTAACTTATGTTTATGTGTTTTTAAATTTCTTTAATGTATTTGTTAGATGAAAGCAATCAATAACATAGCGTTTGAAAATGCTAATAAATATGTACTTATTTTCCACCAATTTATAGGACGACTTAATTGATTCCAATATAAATCCATTTCATAATCAAGAATTTCTAATTTTTCATCGCGACTTAATTCTTTCCAACCCAATGGAGGTTCTACTTCATCAATATCGTCTCCAATAGGGTCTTCAAATCTCGGACACATTAGCAATTCGGTTTTAGTAAGAGCATTTTCCTTCGATTTAGCTTTATGTAACAATGTCTTAATCTTCATAGATAATATATATGAACTATCCCTTAAATAGTTGATTTAACTATGAACCATTTTCTACAAAAATGAATATAAACTACACATAAACAGTATAAATACTATGATGTTTCTAAATATTAAGCCGATTCCCTCTGGTCCAGAACTTGGTATTCGCCCATGTGACAATACTTCACCTTCTACCGAACAATACAATTTTATCAAGAATTACTTTGAAACAAATATGAACACTAAAACGACTGATTCGGGTTTAGATCTTCCCCTTCCTTATAATGTTACAATTCCTGCCAAAACCCTTGGATTCAAAATTCCATTGGGTATTTCTGCTCAACCTGTATTTGAAGATGGTAAAATTAGAGGGTATACGTTATACCCCAGAAGCTCTACGGGTTCAAAAACACCTCTAAGACTATCGAATGGTACAGGGATTATTGATTATGAATATAGGGGTGAAATAACCGCATGTGTTGATAATATTTCGGATGAACCATATTTGGCAAAGCAAGGACAACGTCTATTTCAAATTTGTTCTCCGGATCTATCTCCTATTAGCTATGTTGTATCGGATGAGATTAATACAACCAGTCGTCAATCTGGCGGATATGGTTCGACAGGTGCTTAATTTAGATAGATAGGTCTGAAATCTTTGTTGAAGTCGAATGCTTATTCTCTAATCCTTTTTCTTCTTCTAACCATTTCTTTAATTTTTCTGATGAAGATAATTTATTTTCGACAGGAAGTTCAGAAATAGAGGATGATTCTTTTACTTGCATACTCTCTTTTATTAGAAAGTCAAAGTCATATAAACATATGAATGAAATTACGATAACTGTAAACAATGTAAAACGGATTAAGTTTGTTATCATTGCTGAATATCTATATTTTATTATAAGAAAAATCTATTAGAATATTAAACATGGTTCGTCATTATATTCCTATTAAAGATAGAGACTTTGAAAACGGAACATGCTATAAAAAAGAATTTCAGAAATACAAATGGAATTCTCCATCTGAAAATAACACCAAAACACAACTTTTACCACATCAACAATGGTTAGCTAATTATATTAACCCAAAAACCCCATATAAAGGAATGCTAATATACCATGAAACTGGTACTGGAAAGACATGTACAGCTATTTCAATCGCTGAAAATTTTAAAGATGAACTTATCAAAGACAAGAAAAAGGTAATTATACTTTGTAGTGATAATATTAAACCTGAATTCTATAGAACTATTGCTAATACTGGGGGGTCTTTCAAATGTACTGGAGATACATACAATAATATGATAGATTCTGAAGATATTACTGAAAAAAACCTAAATCAAAAGATTAATGAATATTATACCTTTCTAACTCATCAGAAATTTGGAAAAGACGTTGAAAAACATACAAAGAAATTACCATCCGCTATACACAAAAAATACTCTAACTCACTTATAATAATTGATGAAGCACAACATTTACGTTCTAAATTTGACACTAAAGATAAGAAAGATAAAGGAGAAAAACTTAGTCATGATGCCATTGATTTGATAAGTAAACATGCCGAAAATGTTAAAATTGTATTTTTAACAGCAACTCCAATGTATGATAATCCAATGGAAATTATTTGGATGATCAATGTTCTTATAAGAGTAAATGGCGATAACATTGATGAACTTAAAGAAAAAGAAATATTTGATGAAAATGATGGATATAGTTTTAAAGAGGCTGGAAAAGAACTATTTATACGTGCTATAAAGGGCAAGGTTAGTTTTTTAAGAGGTGGAAATCCGGAAGCTTTCCCATTAAAATTACAAGACCCACAAGGAACCACAAAATTTCCAAAAACTAGCTTTCTAAACAAACCTATTATTGATTCAAATATACAGAATTCCAATATCAAACTAACTATATCCACTATATCAAAACCACATTATGAAATTATTCAAAAAACAAAGCAAGAAAAAATTGACTATGGAACAAAGGATAGTTTTCATATGCAAATGTTACAATTAAATAACGTAAGTTGGTATACTAAAACAAGCGATGATGACGATAGTAGCTTTGGTAGTGGATTAAGTAATCATTTCAAAATTACAAAACAAGGTATATATACTCCCATTGAACCAAATGTTCTTAATGAACTTGATAAATATGCTCCTAAAATCAATACTATTTTGAACCACATACTCGAAATGGGGGATAATGGAATCGCATTTGTATTTTCACAGTTTGTATCCTCAGGTGTTATTCCTATGATGTTAGCATTAGAATCAAAAGGTTTCTCAAAATACGACGGATTGAATTCCAAATTTCATCATTTGAAAATTCCTCGTAAAAAAGATGAGAAAGATAGGGGTAAGTACATAGTGATTACTTCGTCTAAGATATTAGCAACAAATCGTCAAAATGAATTTATTAATATTGCTAAAAGTAAAGGTAATGAAAATGGACAGAAAATTAGAGTTATCATTGCATCGGGTGCAGGTGGAGAAGGAATAGATTTACGTTGGATCAGACAAACACATATCATGGAACCACATTTTCATTTCTCTCAAATAGAACAAGCTGTTGGTCGCGCAATTCGTAATAACTCGCATTCTGAATTGACACCCGAAAACAGAAATTGTACAATATTCTATCATACAACGCAATACCCTAAAGGTATTGATATTGAAACAGTAGATATGCACCTTTATAGAATAGCTATGAAAAAAAGACAAGCTTCTCAAACGGTTCGTAAAATTATTCAAGAAAATAGTATTACATGCGAATTCTTTAAAAATGCCAATGTATTCGATTATACCAAGTTTTTTAGTAATTATATTGTTGATAGTAAGGGCAAAAAATTCAAATTTACCAAGAAAACGATTGTTGATGAAGGTTATAGTGAAGAATGTTTAACTTGTAATACAAAACACGAAATCGATTCTGATACATATATACCTCTTTTACATAGTAAATGGCACATTTATGAAATAATGAAATTTATAGATCAACTTTTTAAAGAAAATGATAAATATTCACTTAACGATATTATTCAACATATTAAAACATGGAATCATGATATTGATAATGAAAGTATCTATTTCGCATTAGATATTATTACAAATTCACCCGAAAGAATTATTGAAAATCAATTCGGAGTTAAAGGAATCATATCTTTAATAGGAAATTACTATATGTTTGCTCCAGAATATTCCGAATATAATGGAGATTATAGTGGAATACCATTAATCTTATCCAATAGTTTCATTTCATTAGATACAATTCAATGGCCAGATAGACCAAGTCCAAATCAGTTCTTTCATTCAGATATTGACATTAAAATTGATAATGATTATGTCAAGTTATTACAAAAAATTAACTTCAGTGACGATGGATTTTGGTCAAATATTTCTAATATCCGAAATCAACTATTAGCAGATGTTTTGATAGATAAATTAAATCCAGAACACAGAAAAATACTATTCTTTAGTGATAATAAATTAAATGATAACTTTTTGAACAATTCTCTTGATAGATACAAGGAAGGAGAATATTTTATAGACATAACCTCTATTGATGAACCGTACAAAATCGTCAATTCAAAAAACAAAATTATTAAAATAGGTCCAAAACCCAGAAATACCAAATTACCCAAAAGAACACTATTCGGATATCTTGATATAATTGATGATAACACACATCTTTATGTAATGGATAGTAGAACAAGCTCCAGACCAAACGGATGGAAAGTTTTAACTCAACAAAAAGACAAGATCATATCCTTTATAAATAGTTTAATTCAAATCCAACCACAAAAAAATAAAGAACCCTTATTCAAACATCCACGATACATTTTAAACAATCCTAAGAAAGGAGATTTATTACTAAAAACAAAAGATGTTAAAATACTTAAAACAAAGGATATTAAAGCACCAGAATTAATTATAGAACTTGAAATGTTGTTCAGATACCTCAATACAATAATCGGTAATACTGAAATAAAATGGTTTTATAGTCTATTAGATGCATATGATTACGGAATTGAATCAAAGAAAACAAAGTCAAAAAATACTGATAAGAAGGGTACCGCTATTATTAAAACAAGAAGAAAAAATACAAACACTTCCAATAAGCAAACTAAACGCAAGAAATAAGCATTTATACATAACAAATGTCACTATATACTATTATCTCATATTTAATTGGATTATAAACAAAACAACATGAAAAACAACTACAATACTTTTCTAAAATCGCATCTTCTAACTCATTTGATTCAATTTTTAACGGATATCTAAATTCAGTCAGAAAATCATATCCATATTTATCTGGTACTTTTACAAATAAATGCTTTTTTTTCTCAATTTTAATCAAATTATTCAATTCAATCGTCTCTCCATTGTATTTTTTTATTAAAAAATTAATTTTTTCAATTAATTTTTGTTTTATTAGTAATAAATCATTCTTATCATACTCACCAAAACTAAAAATTAGTCTTATTTTCATTTAATCTAATCAGATTTATGAGTTAAATCTTATAATTAAAATCTTTTTTTTCATAATGAACCATTTATTCGAATCAAAAACAATTATTAACACTTGTAAATCTCTTATAGAAAACAAACAATTTATTGTAGTTAACACAATCTTGAATGGACTTGTATATAATGTTATTAATGTCCCCAATATACCCAGAGAAATGATAAGTTATGTTAGAAAAAACAACAATACATATATTATTTTAGTTGAATCCAATGGAAACGGCCATATTACTCAAATGAAGAGTATTATTCAAAATTTAAAAGATACTTTCGTCTGTGTTGGAATTATTATTGGAAGAGAAAAACCTTTAGCAACTAAATTCGCAAAAGATAATGAAATACCTATTTTAAATCTTCACGAACCGAAATATGTATCAGACCAAACAACCGATAGCTTAGTAACTGAAACACTATCATGTATTGTTGAATATAGTTACCATCATTACACAACTGTTACTAAATTTATTACTTCAAAATCACCAGAATTCATAGTTAATCTACACTTACCAATAAAAATCCTTTCGAATTATACAACAACGGTATTCAATATAAGCAGTCAAAACCGTTTGAATTTTGATGCAGATGAAAAAAATATATTGTCCGAAAAAAAATTTGATAAATTTGATACATTACTTGTTCAATTCTCCAGCTATATGATTAACAATAGTCATTTTAGAGCACATAAAATAGCAATAGATTGTATTGATAATACAAATGTTACTACAATACCCCCATTAATTAAGAACATTCACTATTTATCAACCGCAACAGATAACTCCATCGTTTGTTACTTTAATGTAGAACCGCACATATCATTCTATAAAGTCTTTTCAAAATTTCAGAATATAGTATTTAACGTATTTATAGAAAATATACCTTCAAATAGAGAAATGATGTATTTATCCGATAATATCCATTTTTATGAATTAAGTAACTTATTTCATGATATGAGAGATCGATGTATCGGAGTTATTTCTTCATGTGGAGTAGAAAGTGTTTATGAAAATTTTCAATTAGGATTACCAATGATATGTATACCATCTAATTCAGAACAGTTATTCAACGCATATGATCATTCAAGAAAAATACCCGGATTTGATTATACTTTTGAACTTACTCAAAAACATATTCTATGGTTAATCAATTTCAAAAAAAATAAATCTTATTGGAAAAAACATGAACAATTCAAGAAATACTTATCAAAAGACTATTTGTTAAAAGAGTATATTAAACGTGTTCTTGATAGTCCTTGACTATTGAATACTACATTCGTGATGACTTATATCGTTATTTATATCCTTATCATCATTACAACAATATTCCTCTTCAATAAATGGATCTTCTATATCAATCCAATCAATTATAATTCTTTCTGATAATACAATCTCTCTATTAATTTTTAAAGTAAATAAATATCCAGAATAACAATTCTCATCCGAAAACCTAAATATTTTTATTGTAGTCAATTCATCAATACCTCCAAATTCTAAATAAGCATCAATATATACATAAAATGTACCTTCACTTGTTTTTCGTATCTTTCCAAGTCCTCTTAATTCATTATCAGAAAATATACCTAAACGATCCCACTCCTTTACCACTTTTATATCCCACATATTACACCTAGCATACTGTGCGTAACTCACAACCTTATCTTCATCATCTAAACCAGATTCATTAAAATGAATTAACCCAGTCCTCTCCGGAAAATATGGCGGTATTTCTGGTTCTGGCTCTGGTTCTGGCTCTGGCTCTGGTTCAGGTTCTAACTCCGGTTCCGGTTCCGGTTCTGGCTCTGGTTCCGGTTCCGGTTCTGGCTCTGGTTCCGGTTCCGGAGGATTTTCTGGCTCTGGTTCCGGTTCCGGTTCTGGTTCTGGTGGTGTTTCAGGCTCTGGCTCAGGTTCTGGCTCTGGTTCCGGTTCCGGTTCTGGTTCTGGTTCCGGTTGTGATTCGGGTTCAGGCTCTGGTTCAGGTTCCGGTTCCGGTTCGGGTTCCAGTTCCGGCTCCGGCTCTGGCTCTGGTTCTGGTTCCGGTGGTGTTTCCGGTTCCGGCTCAGGTTCCGGTTCTGGTTCAGGTTCTGGTTCCAAAGTAGTTTGACCACCACCAGGATTACCCGGATCACTTGCATCATCCGCGCTTGCACCACTTATACCACCATCACTATCACTATCACCAATTGGAACTTGTCCTTGTGGTATAATTATTAGATTAAAATCTGATTCTGCTTTCAACCAGTAACCTTGACCAGGACTAAGTTTAGTTAATGTTGCAAAATATGGTACAAGAGAATTGTAACTTAACGTCATCGTCTTCATCTCTAATATTTTTGAGCCATAACTCTCATCTAATATAGTACTTAAATTCGTTTCACCTGAAAATGGAAATGATATTTGATTCCAACCAGTTGTTAAGGCTATATCAATAGATGACACCAATACACCAGATATACTTATAGTCGCATCACCATTCGAACGCAACCAATATCCAGATTCTAATGTAAATGTTTCATTCGTTAAACTTGCAAAACCCGGATTTATTGAATTATAACTGTATGCACCATTCTTTATCTCTAAAATCTCTGTATTACTAATTAATTCTGTAAAATCTAAATCTACATAAAATGACACTAAATTCCATCCATTATTTAGAACTAAAATTTGAGTTTCTGTAATATTGCTATAAGTTAGAGCATATACTTTTGAATCCGGTTTATAATCAAGTTTATAAAAAACTTTTATACTCCCCATTAACATATTTGGGAAAACAATTATAGTTAAGGTACATCAAGAGGAATTGGACTACTAATATTTGTCGAACCTTGAATTAATTTATTAAAACGATTGGAAATATTTTGAATCTCACTAACATAACCCTCCGTTTCATTGATAAAATGAAACACTTTCATCACACTAATTTCTTCTGGATTTGATTCAGTACCTTGTGTATTAATATTTACAGATGCAAATAAAGTATCGGGATACTGTTGATGTTTCTTTACACGTGATATAGGTGAGCGATTCTCACCCCCTACAAATACAACTATTACATCATTTTCTTTTATATTTCCACTTATTGGATAGAGAATCATTGTGTATGGAATTGAGCTAAAGGTTATAGTTTCACCAAATACTGTCTCCATATTATATGATATAATTTCGTTTTCTGGCTCTGGTTCTGGCTCTGGTTCCGGTTCTATTTCGGGTTCTATTTCAGGCTCCGGTTCCGGTTCAGGCTCAGGTTCATAGTAAGGTATTAAACCAGACACATCTAATTCAATTAGACTATTTAGATTATTATTACCCGGATTTATTACAAAATTTTTAGATTCATAATTCATATTTATCAAAAAACCATGAGTTGAATTCACATAATGAAATATCTTAATCTTTGAAATTACTTCATTTGTTCCATTAATATTTACATCTATTGAAGTAAATAAGTCATTGCCATACAAACTTATAGAACTTTGTCCTCTGTTTTCAGTATCAATATATACAGATACTATATCTCCAACTTTAACTTCCCCAATTATTGGTGATATATATAACGTATATGTTCCTTGCATTTCATTATGTATTACTACATCAGACAGTGCTTCGTCTAATGTATATAATTTTGTAGGTTCTATTTCTGGTTCTGGTTCTGGTTCAGGTTCCGGTTCTGGTTCAGGTTCCGGTTCTGGTTCAGGTTCTGGTTCTGGCTCTGGCTCCGGCTCCGGTTCTGGCTCTGGTTCTGGCTCAGGTTCTAAAACCATTCCTGACTCTTCTTTAGAATAAATCAGAATTTCAGAAAGATAAATATTACTACTATTCGTTGAATCATGAATATCTATTCTTAAGCCAGTTATATTGATATAATCTGAAAATTTGACAAATATATCCGAAAATTCATCTGAATCCTTAATATCCAAATCTGGTAGAATTTCATGATACATAGCATATTCCGCTTCAATTGGATTTGATATGTTCTCCATAGTATAAAATAACGACCATTTACCATTTCTTGTTACTGAAGTATTCAATTCACTCCACCTTAATCCAATGCCATCCAATAATTTACTTTCAATAAAATAAACTCCAATCGTTCCTATTTCATTATTTTCAGAAATCCAATAAGTATCTTTGTTTCCATCTATAATATAGTTATGCTCACTTAAAGATACTTGTGGAGACCATGTTATAATATCTGAACCTTCTACAATATTATCAGTTCCAACATAGTATTCCAGTTCACAAATTTCTAATAAATTTATCCAACCAGAAAAACCTCTATCAAATTCTTGCCACGTATTTCCAACTAATATTGTATAATCTTCTATATTTATAAATGAATCTATATTACTCAAATTCAGAGTTACTCCATCATTTATTGTTTGAAGAACATTCCAGTCATTAAACTCTGATTCTTGTTTATAACATATCTTAATCGTTTTTGAAGAAAAATCATACAAAATTGACACAAAATATTGAACTTCTTTCAATAATATATTATTTTCATTATACGTATGAAGATTCTCAATTACTGATGTTACACCATCATTTATTACTATTTTTGAATTATCTAATAGTTCTATATATGAACCATTATTATTCGATTTTAATGAGAAAATTCTATTCAATGATGAATTTTCTATCTTTTTGAAAGATACTTTCATTTCCCAACTTTTATTCCAGTCAATTTCGATTGTTTTACTTATATTTTTCCCAAATATCTTATTCACTAGTGGTTCACTATGATAAAAAACCACCTTATTAATGGAATATTTACTAATATAAATCGGTTGTTTCTCTGGTTCTGGCTCTGGTTCTGGTTCTGGTTCTGGTTCGGGAGATTCTGGCTCTGGTTCTGGCTCCGGTTCATATTGTGGAATTTTACCAGTTATATCCAGTTCTAGAAAATCAGATGTATTATTTCCATCTATTGTTAATTCAAAATTTTCAATAGAATAATCCAGTTTTAACAATAAACCTTCATCTTCGGATACATAATGGAAAATTTGTATTTCCGAAATTGTTTCATTACCAGTTGTATTCACATTGATTGTTACATATAAATCATCACCATATTCGTTTATTATTCCAGTACCTCTATTTTCATTTCCAACAAATATTGCCACAATATCACCCACATTTACATTCCCAACAATTGGGTTAATATACAATACGTATGTATCCGCCCCTTCATTCGAATAGTTTGGATTTGATACAACAGGTAATGCTTCACTAAAATCTTGTAAAATTAGAGATTCTGGCTCTGGTTCTGGCTCTGGTTCCGGTTCCGGCTCTGGTTCCGGTTCCGGCTCTGGTTCTGGTTGTGGTTCCGGTTCTGGTTCAGGTTCAGGTTCTGGTTCAGGTTCAGGTTCTGGTTCTGGTTCCGGTTCAGGTTCTGGCTCTGGTTCCGGTTCAGGTTCTGGCTCTGGTTCCGGCTCTGGTTCCGGTTCAGGTTCTGGCTCTGGTTCCGGTTCAGGTTCCGGTTCCGGCTCTGGCTCTGGTTGTGGCTCTGGTTCTGGCGAGGGCTCCGGCTCTGGTTGTGGCTCTGGTTCTGGTTCTGGCTCCGGAGGTTCTGGTTCGGGTTGTGGTTCGGGTTGTGGTTCTGGTTCTGGCTCTGGCGCTGGTTCTGGCTCTGGCTCAGGAGGTTCTGGCTCCGGTTCAGGTTCTGGTTCCGGTTCTGGAGGTGGAGCGTTGAATTTACAATATACGTTGCCTTTTTTTATAGGAAGTAAAGTTTTATGATTATTAGAATTACAAGGGTCAATTGATTTTGATATATGTATGCAAAGACGTTTTTCTAAAAGTTCTCTTGCTGACCTCATGATTATAAGAGATAAAATATTATAGAATTCTTATAACATATCATAAAATATAATAAGAGTTCATTAATAACTGTTATTATGAGTTATTTTAGAGTAAAATTAGGATTCGCAAATAAGATGTGGTATGTCATAGCTCAACCAAAACTTAACGCTAAAACTAAGCAACAACTATTTAAAATGTTGAAGGATGAATTTGAATCAAAAAGAATTTATATACGTCGAAATTCAGTCGTTTGTGCCGAGTAAATTTTGTCACATAGAGTATGTCGATCGTCGAAACAGAAAGACCCATGATTATTAATCCAGATTCCAAATTGAAGTGTGATTTGTTATGTGAACTGAGATGTGTTTATTCAAAGGGGAATGTTTCATATGTATTTGATGAAAATGGTAAATTACATTTTCAATTCAATGGAAAAGATAGTGTTGACGTTTATTATAAAAATATTCCTTATCAATTGAAAGAGATATATATTGGAAAAAGAAGACATAAACAATACCCTGAAGACCCATCGATTGTTGGTGAATGTACTCTGTTTCATGTAGGCGAAAATGAAAACTTAATCGTATCAATCTTTCTAAGAACTACTCGCGGATTTAGTGATTCTCAGGATTTCTTTAGTCAATTTTTAAGTAAACAAGTCGGAACGGTTAACTTTGATACAACTATTGAAATCGATACAGACCCATCATGGTCTCCACAACTTGTTTTACCTTCTAAATCAGATTATTATATCTATCCTTGTCAAGATAAAAAAAGTCATAATATTGTCTATGTTAAACCTGTTGAAATTGATGCAGACAATTTTAATAAGGCGCTATTATTACAAAAAACCGTTTTAAGTGAACGGAAACAGGGTGGTGAAGATTTCTTATATTATCACCCTATTGAATCTACTGTACCAAGTAATTCAAAAAGTGTAAAACAGAAGAAATGTAAACCACCGTCCTTATTCAACAATATTGACCCACATTGTGAAATTAGTGATTCCAAAAAATATAATGATTCTCCAGTAGAATGGGACGGTATTAAAGGATATGAAAATATGATACAATCCACAGTAGTATCTATTTTCCTTTTTATGCTTGCAATCGGATTTTTTAAAGGATTGCCAAGACTTCCAACAAGAACAGGCTCTTTAATACTTAAATTTTTAGGAACTTTTATATGGTTACCAGTACATTTATCTTATATCTGGTTTGGACAAGGTTCAGCCATTTTTATATTTTTCTTCGTATTCATTTTTGGTTATTTGAAAGAAAAATTTAACCAAGCAAAAGATAAAATTTCAGGAAATCAAAATACAGACTCGGATAATCAAAATACACCACCCATGCCACCAGTTAATTCACCTATTAACGATTCAACATCTTCCACCAGTTCACCATCCGCAATTGATACCAATGATTCATCTACTCCAACCGCAATGATTCAAACGATTCCAACATATCAACCAGATGCTCAACCAGATTCTCAACCAGATGCTCAACCAGATTCTCAACCAGATTCTCAATCAGATTCTCAACCAGATGCTCAACCAGATGCTCAACCAGATTCTCAACCCGATTCTCAATCAGATTCTACACCAAATACTCAACCAGATGCTCAACCAGATGCTACACCAAATACTCAATCAACTCCAGTACTTGATACAAATGCTTCAAAAAAAGAAAATACATACAAACTATATCAACATCTTATAGTTTGGAGCTCAGCTTACATGAAAAAAATACACAGTAAAAGGTATTATTATCATAAATTGTTTGATCTTCCTAAAGATGTAGATGCTAAAACCGCAAGACGTAGATTTCGTGAATGGTCACTATTATTACATCCAGACAAATGTTCTAAGAATATGACATATGAAAAATGTAGTGAAGGTTTTAGAATTATGAGAACAGCATTGCCACAACTTTTGAAATGGATAAGAATATATGAAGAAGACTTTGGTAAAAAACCTTCGAAAACACCAGATGCTCCATCCACACCAGATGCTCCACCCACGCCAGATGCTCCATCCACACCAGATGCTCCATCCACGCCATATGCTCCATCCACACTAGATGAACCATCCACTCCAGATGCTCCATCTACTTCAGATGACAAAGAAATGGAAACTGAATCTGATGAAAAAATAGAAAAATTACCAATAGGACCCGATGATGGTACACAAACATTATTATTACCACCAGTACCCGACAATGTAGATAATAATGCTGTAGATGGAAACAGTCAAGAAGAAATAGATAGACAACCAATAGGACCAGATGGTACACCAACACTATTATTACCACCAATACCTGACAATGTAGACAATAATGCTGTAGATGGAAACAGTCAAGAAGAAATAGATAGACAACCAATAGGACCTGATGGTATACCACCTCCATTACCACCAAGACCTGACAATGTAGACAATAATGCTGTAGATGGAAACAGTCAAGAAGAAATAGATAGAAAACCAATAGGACCAGATGGTATACCACCTCCATTACCACCAAGACCTGACAATGTAGACAATAATGCTGTAGATGGAAATAGTCAAGAAGAAATAGATAGACAACCAATAGGACCAGATGGTATACCACCACCATTACCACCAAGACCTGACAATGTAGACAATAATGCTGTAGATGGAAATAGTCAAGAAGAAATAGATAGAAAACCAATAGGACCAGATGGTATACCACCACCATTACCACCAAGACCTGACAATGTAAACAATAATACAAACAATAATGCTGCAGATGGAAATAGTCAGGAAGAGATAGATAGACAACCAATAGGACCAGATGGTATACCCAATAAAGATGAGAATATTTTTTCAATTAATAAGGATCAAGATGATAAAGATTTAGATAACTTGATAAATGATATAGATGATAATCAAGATAAATTGAAAGATGAAGATGTAGATAAGTTAATAAAGGATGCAGAGGATGAATTGGAAAATGAAGATTTAGATAAATTAATAAAGGGTACAGAAGATGAAATAATAAATGCCTGGAAAGAATATGAATCAAAGAGTATTCCTCCTCCTCCTCCGCCGCCAGCTCCATGGCAATTCAATACATATACAAGAGAACCTCAAAATTATAATGTAGAATGGAATAATAATCAAGCATATATCGACCAATCTCAGCAACATAAAGGAGGAATGGATCTTAGACAAAAGATGGGGTTCGCTCCTAAAGCTCATGCGGAGGTATTCAAATATTATGGTAATACAGCTGAATACAAGGAACACATGGAAAATTTGAAAAATATTCCTGGGGAACAAAGAAAAGCCACTATAAATACTGTAAATGATTCTTACGCGAATATAATTCGGGAAATTAAAGACTATATTGGTAAAACTAACTTCATAGCGGATGAGTCATTTGTAAACTACGTTAAAAATAGCAATACATTCCAAGGCAATTACGATGAAGTTGTTAATGATATTTCGCAAAATAAGAAACATAGGTTATATGTACATGAAGGAGTATTTAACATTATAAAGTCGGAAAGAGATTCAATAATTGAAAAAGAGAATAAAAAGAAGGAAAAAATGAATGAAGATAAAGAGAGGGCAATTTTATGTGAATGGCTTTCAAGAGAAATGCCAATAAAGAATGATGAAGATGCTGCGGAAGCATTTGATTTAGCAAGGGGTAATTTGAATCGTAATTTCCCAGAACAAGTTAGGGAATATGAACAAATGGCACAATTATATCGTAAATATGAGAGGAGAGGCAATATTTGTCCACAAGGAAGTGAATCATGGGCATTATTTATGTCAAGAATATCAACTGGTATTTATTCCAATAATCATCCCGAATTTAAGGCGACTTGTTTCGCTCTTGCTATATTCATGATGCTCTATCTTTTCAGTAAAATATTTGGTTCTCCTATAAAATTCAAAGATAGTAAGAATAAGACTACTACAAATAATACTTACGAAGATGGAAACAATATTTGTAGAAATAGGATTCGTACTCTTGGAAATGGATATGCTATAGATAGTTGTTATAGACCAACTGACTTATCGAAATATATTCTCGATGATAATTATCGCAATTTATTTTATGAATCTTACATTGATTTAAGAAAGAAGGGCCGTAACGCATATGATGCATGTACTGTTTCATTTAAGAGAATTGACCAACAACTTGATATGAAATACAATTACAAAATGGATATTGAAAATAAGGAAGGTTTAATAACAGATACTGTAGAGATTAAGGGTTGTAGTTTTTTCAATGATTTCTTTGCTGAAGGTGTCAAAAGGCCATGTAGAACAAAAAGAATAACTAAAAAATTCGAGCAAAGAAATGCGGAACTTTCTTGGTGGCAGAGGAGTAGTAAAAAAGAAGATGGAGAGGAATCAAAGGGTTGGTGGGGAAATTGGACGGAATCACGACAAAAGAAAAATAAGGAAAATCAAGAAAGAGCTATTTTGTGTAAATGGCTTTCAGAAACAATGCCGATTGAAAATGACTATGATGCGGTAGCTGCTTTTGAGATGGCAAAAGCAAATGTAAATTATGAAGATGAAAGAGAAGTAGCTCGATTCGAAAGAATGTCAAATATATATAACAAATATAAAGATTCTGATGAAGGGATTGTTTGTAAATTAGGATTCTGGGGAAGATGGGGATGGGGTAAAGAGGACACTCCTACACCAGAACCAGCTCCAGCTCCTAAAAAATCAAGAAAGAAGAGAAAGAAGGAAAAGAAAAAGAGAAAAGAGAAAAAACAAAAGCAGAAACAAAAGAAACAGGAAAAGAAGACAAGAAAGAAGATTAAGAAAGCATTCTGTTTTGCACCAAATACAAGAGTCTTAATGAGTAATGGACAATATAAATACATTCAACAACTAAACGTTGGTGATATGTTATGGGATAATAATATGGTAGAAGGTACAATGACCTTTACAGGAAAGAATGCTGATTTAGTAATAAATTCTGGAATTGTATCAACATATGACCATCATATTTTACATAATGGTCAATTTATAAAGAGTGGAAACGTTCCAGGAAGTCAAAGATTATCAACAAGTGTTGATTATTTATTTGATATTGATACATCGAATCATCGTATAATTATACTTAATAATAACAATCAACCAGTAACATATACAGATTATACCGAAGTAGATGATGAAACAGGTAAAGTATATGAATATGAATTAGATTTACTAAACTATGAACATTCACAAAGAATGAATGCTATATAAAAATCATAGAATTACTGAAGAATATGGTTGTTAAACCAATTAATATTTATTTTTGAACGGCACATTGGACAACTATACGTATTATGTATATGTCTACCACTATTAATATCTTTTGAAATACAGTTATTATGAAAAGAATGTCCGCACGGAAATGTACAATTTGTATGTTCAGAAAGTTTTAAAAGACAAATGGGGCATATATCTGTTGTTTCAATAGAATTCTTTTTATTCAGTATGGTCATATTGATAATATATCCAATACTATCACCCAATAATGTATATAACCAATAAAGTTGATCCGTAGAAAATTCATTAACATAATTGATTAATGTGTTGTTTGTAATAGTATTTTGTGAATCTAAATCAATAAATAGATTACAAAAACTTTTCATATATGAAAAGTCTGTAGTGATTTGTTCAGAAGAATCATTGAATATAATGCCAATTACCATAGAGGTACCTTCGGTTAAATTTAATTTGTATCCATCTAAACGTTTACTCAATAACTTTTGTAATGATGTTGTAATCTTCCAGCGTAATTCAAATATATTCTTAACAACTGCTCTTTTCAATTCAATATCATCCAATATATTGAATCTTTCATTCTTAAGAATACAACAAATATTTTTGCAATTAATAAACTCAAGTTCAGAAGATTGAAGATTCGCAAAAAAATTCCAAAAAACGGTTGGTTCTTTTAAGAGGAATAAAGATATCAATTTATTTTTACAAAAGTTAGTTTGTATACAAATATCAAAACATTCTTGTATATTTATATTATTAAGACTAATTTCTTTACCAGTAAGCCACTTCCATTCATCCGTATAAGTAAATTTAGCTTTACAAATTTTCATTTCATCTTTTCTACATTCATATCCATATTGTATCAGTGAATTTTCAATTGATTTGGTTATTTTAAGTACATTATTTTTAAATAATTTCTCTAAGAATTGTATTCTATTTGATGTACCACAAACATATATAATATATAACCTAAGCTTGCGAACTTCTTGTAAATACCATCGTCTTCTCCAATCTGAAATGGTTGGATATTTCTTCTTAAAACCTTTCATATATTCATTAATTTTTCCCGATGTCCAAGAAAATGTATCAATATCATTTATCCATATGAAATGAGATAAAATCGTTTTATGAAAATCAAACCAATCGGAACGACCTCTCCATCCCATAAAGCTTGTTTTAAGCGTTAAGTAATCATTATAATATTGTTTGTATAAAAGAACTCGTGGATTACGATTTAGTGATGTAATACATGCTGTAATTATGACTTTTTCATGTTTAGGGCAATATTTAATTCTTTTATATAGTCCGGTTCTTCCATTAAGAACAGATTTCACATAATCTTTATTGTCAAGTGCGTATTCAAAAAATCGTTTTAAAATATATTGATTATATCCATATAATGGTTCACATATTCCCTCTTTTAAATTTGTAAGTAAATATTCGAAATTCATATGATAATTATTATTAATTAGTACAAGGTGTTTTTTAAGTATTGAAATTCCCGCGAATAGAGCTTTCAAATGAGTTAATAATTTGATTACTTAGGACTTTACTATAATATGTTATCGGATTCATTTCTATAATATTTCCAGATAAAACTTGACATTCATAATAGACCATACTTTCGTGAAAAATAAGATAGTTATATTTTGATGATATATCATCCAGATTGAAATGAAAATGCTTTACTAAGTTATATATATTATTCAAGTTTCCCACAAATATGTTATCAATACCATCATATTCCCCTGATTCATGTGAAAATATTATTTTATTCGGATTGTCTATAGATTCTTTACACATTCGTATAATATGCTCTTCAAATATGTCATATTTTTTAGTAGTATCACATGAGAAAAAATCCATTCGCATATTAAGAACTATTGTATTATTAGTATTGTATTTTGATAATATTGTTTTAATACCAGAATATTGTCCATACCACATTCTTTTCCAACAAATGATAGGAATCGCTCCTATTTTACCATAAGTGTTTCCATGTAAACGAATATGTTCTTCATTATCAATAGTAGAAGTTACATCAATATCAAAATAACTATTTATATCATGTTTTGTTATATTTCTCGGAATAGTATTCAGATTTCTCCAGCTCAATCTTGCTTCTGTTTTTTCCCATGTGTGTATATGTACATTTAAATTAACATTCAATTCAACACCTAATCTATTGATAAATACAGATAACCGGTTTGTTTGAAATGTATTTCTTTCATGCCCTCTTAGTAGAATTACAAAACTCATTATATTATATAAAAATATCACATTCTTATTAATGGTAAACAAGCTTACAATATTGCTTCCTATAGTTGTAATTGTACTTTTAGTAATAGTTATACTTATTATGAAAATGGTAAAGGCTAAAAAATTCGCATTTTGGAATAAGGGTTCATCAAAAACATCGAATCTCCTTATTCAGAAAGAAATGAAAACAGACTTCGAAAAGCCATTGCCTAATATGAAATTCTCATACAAATTCGACTTAAGAGTATATTATACAGGTAGTGCTAGAGAAATACATGTCATATGTGATAGAAAATCACCAATTATTAGATTAGACATGACTTCCGGTAGACTTCTTATTGATTATCTTGCACCAGTAGTTACACCATATGCCGGACCACCAGGTGAACCGGCAGAACCTGTTGAACCAACAGAACCGGTTGACCCAGATGAAGAAGCAGAAGGAGAAACAATAGAAACCTGTGTATGTCCAACACAACCACCCGGCGATGCAACGGATGAAACCGCAGCAGCTCTTGCAGAAAACTATCCAACCACAATGAGAGTTGCTACTCCATCAATACCCTTCCAAACAGTCAATACAATCGAAATACAACACAATTTGAGAGAAGTTGATGTATTCGTTAATGGAGAAATTTTCTATTCTGCTCTTATAGATTATGTCCCATTCCTCTTTAAAGGTAATGGACGATTCTTAACCAATGATGCACACAAATATATGTCACTAAACAACTTTACATATACAAATATGTAAAATTAAGATAAAAATAATTGATGAGAATAAATGGCAGGACTTCTTAGAGCAATAATTGTAACTTGCCTTTGTTATTTTGCATTAGAACGAATATGGTTTTCAGATAGGAACCCTTTGGCTAAAGAAAAGAAAAAAGAATATGAGAAAAAATTTATTTTTGCAGCAATCTTCTTTATTGAAATGTTATTCTAATCTCAATAACACAACCTGTATTATAAGATACATAAATATTTCCTAAATTTTCTATAATATTTCCATTTTCTCTCTTGATGTTTTGCTTCATTAATAGCATTATTTGCTTCTATTCTTAATTTCTCATTCTCAATAGCATCACTTAACTTATCTCGAATCGTTTCAGGCAATTTTTTCAATTCCTCTTTCATACTATTCGATTCATCTCGAATTTGTATTTCCTTCTTCTTTTTTACGTCTAAATTGTTTGTCTCTTTTAAAAAATTAAAAGGATCAACTGTACCCTTCGTGTTGATTTTTGTAATCTCCTCTTG
>Ga0099799_10017_pt1 | contig 50019 bp, 50 predicted proteins | sample Uncmet6_SortLC_1_FD_89033 | JGI IMG/M metagenome (GOLD analysis project Ga0099799, IMG submission 89033) | Marine eukaryotic communities from CALCOFI LINE 67, Pacific Ocean - CN11_C50_N6_SortLC_1 | ecosystem: Environmental > Aquatic > Marine > Oceanic | place: Pacific Ocean: Monterey Bay...
TCTAAAAATTTCTTGCCAAGGGGTTTGGTTATTTGCTTTAAATGATTTTTTACTTTTTCGTCTTTTTTTAAATTCTGATTGAGTGATTAATAAGTCCACTCTTCTTTTATTTAAATCTATTTTCATTTTATCACCTGTTTTTATAATTCCTAAATCTCCACCTACAGCAGACTCTGGTGAAACATGAAGAATTGATGGGCTTTCAGAGGTACCACTTTGTCTTCCATCTCCAAGAGTTGGTAAGTGTGTAATCCCTTTTTTTAATAACCGATCAGGTGGCTGCATATTAACAACTTCTGCAGATCCAGGATAACCAACTGGTCCACATCCTCTAATAATTAAAATAGAATTTTCATCTATTTTCAACTTTTTATCATTTATTCTCTTATGATAATCCTCAGGTCCCTCAAATACGATTGCTTTACCATTGAATACATTCAGATTTTTTGGATCAGATAGATATCTATCTCTAAATTCTTTGCTTATAACTGATGTTTTCATAATAGCAGATGAAAAAAAATTACTTTTCATAACTAAGAAGCCCGCATTATCCTCTAAACTATTTTTGAAAGTTTTTATTACCTTGGTATCTACATCTATTTTTCTTTTTAAATTTTGACCAACAGTCTTCCCTGTAACTGTCATAATATTAGTGTGAATTTTTTTATTTTTTATTAATTCTTTCATTACTGCAGGTACACCTCCCGCTCTATAGAAACTTTCCATTAAATATTCTCCAGCTGGTTGGCAATTAACTAAAAGAGGAATATTGTGTCCTAACTTTTGCCAATCAGATAAATCAAATTTTATTCCCATATGTTTTGCTATCGCACTTAAATGAGCTGTACAATTACTTGACCCACCAATTGCACTTGCAACAACAACAGCATTTTCAAATGCTTTACGTGTCATAATTTTGGATGGTGTTAAATCTTCATGAACCATTTCAACAATTCTTTTTCCTGTTTCAAAAGAAATCTGTTCACGTTCTTTATATGGTGCAGGTATAACAGCACAACCAGTTAAAGACATTCCTAGAGCTTCTGCAACTGAATTCATAGATGAAGCGGTTCCCATTGTATTACAGTGACCAATACTTGGAGCAGAAGACGCAACCATATCCATAAACTCATCATAATTAATTTTACCTTTAGCTAAAAGTTTCCTAGCTTCCCAAATCACCATACCTGATCCAGCCAACTTACCTTTGTAAATTCCATCTAACATTGGTCCACCTGACAAAACAATTGCAGGTATGTTCACAGTTGCTGCAGCCATTAATGCAGCAGGGGTAGTTTTATCACAGCCTGTTGTTAAGATTACACCATCAATTGGATAACCATATAAAACTTCAACTAAAGATAAATACGAAAGATTTCTATCCAACATTGCCGTTGGTCTTTTCCCTGTTTCTTGAATTGGATGGGTTGGAAACTCCATTGGAATTCCTCCGGCTCTTCTTATTCCATCTTTAATTCTTTTACTCAAAGATAAAAAATGTCTGTTGCATGGTGATAAATCACTACCTGATTGAGCTATTCCAATAATTGGGTTTCCAGACTGTAATTCTTTTCTAGTAAGTCCATAGTTAAGATATCGCTCTAAATAAAGAGCAGTCATTTCTGGATCTTTTGGATTATTAAACCATTGTTGGCTTCTTAAATTTTTTTTACGTTTTATTGGCATAAATAATTTGTAATGACTTGTTTAGATTATTAGTTATATAATAAAATTATGAATAATCTAATAGTTTTAAACCAGAATGACAATGTTGGTGTAAGTCAATTTATTATTCCTGAAAAAACTAAAATAGAAGGACATGACTTAAGTACTATAGATCCAATTCCATTTGGCCATAAAGTTTGCTTAAAATCTATAAATAAAGGTGATCCTATAATAAAATATGATCAAATAATTGGTTTTGCTTTAGATAACATAAGACCAGGCGAGCATGTTCATTCACATAATCTAGAATTTAGAGAATTTAAAAGAGATTTTAAAGTAACTAATAAAAAAAATATTATTAATGAAAAAACAGATACTTTTTTTAATGGTATTTTAAGAGACAATGGTGATGTAGCCACTAGAAATTACATTGGAATTGTAAGTACTGTTAATTGTTCTGCAACAGTAACTAAAATGATTGTAGAAAGAATTAAATACTCAAATATTTTAAAAGATTATCCAAATATTGATGGCATAGTTCCTATTACTCATTCTACAGGATGTGGGATGAATACAGAAAGTGAAGGTATGCAAATCTTTCAAAGAACAATTGATGGATTTAAAAATCATCCAAACTTTTCACATGTTTTTGTAATAGGTTTAGGATGTGAATGTGCCCAAGTAAGTTTGTTTGACGAGTCATTAAAAAAACACAATAGAATTCACTTCTTAACTATTCAAGACGAAGGTGGAACGAAAAAAATTGTTGAAAAAGTATTATCTCAAATTAAAAATTTACTAGCTGAAGCAAATAAAATTGAAAGAACGTCTCAATCAGTAAATCATTTAACGCTCGCTTTGCAATGTGGAGGATCTGATGGATATTCAGGAATTACAGCAAATCCTGCACTGGGTGTTGCGGCAGACCTTTTGGTTAAAAAAGGAGGAAGCTCAATATTATCTGAAACACCTGAAATATATGGAGCTGAACACTTACTGATTAATAGAGCTAACTCACAAGAAACAGCAGATAAATTGATAAAGAGGATTGAGTGGTGGAAAAATTATACTTCAATCAATAATAGTTCGATGGATAATAATCCTGCACCTGGAAATAAAAAAGGAGGTTTGACCACTATTTTAGAAAAATCTTTAGGAGCTGTTGCTAAAGGAGGCAATTCTATACTTCAAGATGTTTTAATGTATGCGGAGCCTTTAAGAAACAAAGGTTTTAATTTTATGGACTCTCCAGGTTATGACCCCGTATCAGTAACAGGTCAGGTAGCGTCAGGTGCAAATGTAATTTGCTTTACAACAGGTAGAGGTTCATGTTTTGGATGTAAACCAGTTCCTAGTTTAAAACTATCAACTAATTCAGCAATGTATGAAAAAATGTCAGAGGATATGGATATTAACTGTGGAACAATTGCTGAAGGTGAAGAAAAAATAGAAGAAGTAGGACAAACAATATTTGAACTAATAGTAAACACAGCATCAGGAAATAAATCTAAAAGTGAGATCAACGGCTACGGTGACGAGGAATTTAATCCTTGGCAAGTAGGCGTAGTAATGTAACAAAGATCTTCATTGTGCCTCAACAAACCCCATTATTTAACGTAATTTTATTAGCTGCTGGTGGTTTTTTTATGTTTGTTTGCATGGATTCTACTGCAAAATTCCTTGGTACCGTGATGCCTGTTACTCAAGCAATTTGGGGAAGATTTTTTTTTCACTTAGCGTCTCTAATTATATTTTTTTTAATTTTTAAGCCAAAAGTAAATTTAAAAAAAAATTTTAAACTTCAAATAATAAGATCTTTATTAATGGTAACTGCCACAACATTCATGTTTTATTCTTTACAGAAATTTGACTTAGTAGATATATACGTTGTTTTCTTTTCTGCACCCTTAATAGTTTCTTTACTATCCGCATATTTTTTAAAAGATATCTTATCTTTTAAGGGAATAATGTTAATGCTTCTAAGTTTTGGTTCGATTATCTACTCATTAGGACCAAGTATGAAAATATTTAGTTTAGACTTAATTTTTCCAATTGTGCCACCAATTTGCTGGGCTCTTTATCAATTTTTTACAAAAGTTGTATCTTCTGATAACGAACCTTTTGCATCAATTTTTTATACATCAATTTTAGGAGCAATTATTTTTAGTATTTTTATATCTTTTAATTGGGTACCGTTAGAAAAAAATATTTATTGGCTTTATTTAGTATTACTTGGTGCCGCAGGATTTGTAAGTCATTCATTAATAATTTATGCAATACAATTATCTAACTTATCATTTGTTACTAATTTTCAATATTCACAATTAATTTGGTCTACAATTGTAAATTTTCTAATTTTTGGTGTACCTTTTGACTATAATAAAATTGTAGGTGTAATTGGAATTATTATATTTGGGCTGTTATTTATTCGTACAGAAGGTGACAAGGAAAAGGTTAAAGTCTAATTTTTTTTCCAAGCTTAGCACTTTTTGTAATTGCTGCAAAAATTTTAAGTGAAATCAAGCCATCGTTACCATTTACTTTTGGTTTAACTTTTTTGGAGACCACGTCTGCAAAATGATCAATTTGATTTATTAAGGTATTATCATCTTTTTTATTTTTATCTTCAGTCACTAAAATTTTATTCCACCAACTTCTTTCATTTTGATAAAACCAATATTTTAAATTAGGAAATTGTAGTGACCCCTTTGTGCCACCAATCATGTATGCAGATTGATTAGTTATAGGGTAAGCAGGATTTTCTCCGGCTGTTAACTCATAACTCCATGGGGCTACGATAGTATCTGATAAATTTAAAGTACAAAGAGCACCTGAATTAAAAACCAAACTAATTGTTGCGGTATCCTCCACTTTAAATTTTCTGGTTTTATTAGTTGTAATGGCTTGAACATATTTAATTGAACCAAGTAAATAACAAATCATATCAATGTCATGGACCAAATTAATTCCAAGAGGACCCCCTCCTTTGCTTATTCTCCATTTTTCTTTATAATAAACTTTGTGTTTATAAAGCCAACACAGCACATTTGCTGAAACTATATTTCCTAATTTACCTTTATCGATAAGCTCTTTTACCTTTGATACTATTGAGTTATGTCTTCTGTGATAGCCTATCAATAACGGTGTTTTATTTTTACTAGCGCTACTGATAATTTTTTTAGCTGAATTAATATTATCTGAAATAGGTTTTTCTAATAACACTGGAATTTTTTTTTTTAAAAAACTAACTGTATGCTTTTCATGGAGTTGATTTGGGGTCGCGACAATAACAGCATCTAAATTTTTTGAGTTTAAAAGTTCATTTACATTTGAATACAATGGAATTTTATATTTTTTTGATAAATTTTTAGCGTTATTATTAATATCTACTATTGAGTGGAGATTAGCTTTTTTTGATTTTGAAATAGCTTTGATGTGCTGGAGACCCATTAACCCAGTTCCCACAATTGATATGTTTATTTTTTTATACATCTTATGAAATATTTATTTTTGTAAAGTACTTATAAAGTTTATTTGGTTTAATTAAAGTACTTGGAAAATTTTTTTTATTCGGTGCATCTGGATAATGTTGAGTTTCTAAACAAACACCTTGGTAAGGAGCAAGTTTATTTTTATATCGCAAACCCTGACTAGTATAAAGCTGTACCCCTGGAAGATTTGAATAAAAATCTAATTGGATATTAGTTTTATTGTTTCTTAGTGAAGCTAGATAATTTTTAGAATTTTTTTTAATACAATATGTTAAATCAAATCCTAATTGATTTATTATATTTGATATTCTATTTATTTTTTTATTTTTAATGATGTTTATTTTTTCTCCAATATTTTGAAAATTATTGAAATCATTAATAGTTTTTTTAACTTTTTTAATTTTGCCAGTTGGGATTAATTTATTAGTTACTTCAAGATATTTTTCAGAATTAATTTTTAAATCATGATTAAAAATTATTTCTTTTTTATTTTTATTCAAGTTCCAATAACTATGGTTTGTTAAATTCACATAAGTAAACTGGTTTGATTTATATTGGTATTTGATAAACAAACTTTTATTCTTAATTTCAAAAATACACTTTGAGCTAAGATCTCCAGGAAAACCTTGGTCTAAATTTTTAGATAACAATTTATAGATAATTTTATTTTTTGAATGATTGTGTATTTTCCACTCCAATCTATCAAAACCTATTTTTCCACCATGTAGTGTATTTTTTCCCTCATTGCCATCAAGCTTATAAATTTTATTTTTAATCTTAAATTTTGAATTTGATATTCTTCCTGCATACCGACCACAAGTAGCACCTACATAAAAATTTTTACTATAATAATTTTTTGTAGGACCTAGATTTAAAATTAAATTTATCTTCTTTTGCTTGTCATAAACTTCATACAAACAAGCACCAATATTAATTGATTTAACTCTTAAATACTTATTTTCTATCGTTGAGCTTTGTACCCTCACAAAGTCTATTATAACCAGCCTTTATCAACTACGTAGGATTGATTGGTGCAACCCGAAGATTGTTCTGATGAAAAAAACAATACTGCTTGAGCAAGTTCATGAGGCATTAATTTTTCTTTTAAACACTGTCTTTTCATCAATTCTTTCTCGGACTCATCATTTAACCACAAATCTATCTGTCTTTGAGTCATTACCCATCCAGGTACAACTGAATTAACTCTGATGTTAAACTCACCTAAATCTCTAGCAAAAGATCTTGATAAACCAACTACTCCAGACTTTGCTGCTGTATAAGCGGCCATGCCTCCCTGACCTACCATCCATGATGTCGACCCCATATTAATGATCGCACCACCACCATTGTCTATCATTGATTTTTTAACGGATTGGACAGTGAAGAAAAAATGTCTTAAATTTACATTTATTCTTTCATTCCAATATTCTTCAGTTACATCGTCAATTTTATGTCTAGTATCATTAGCAGCGTTATTAATCAAAATATCTATCGGTCCCTTATTACTAATAATGTCAGCTATAGTTTTTTGAAGCTCTTTAATATTTAGAAGGTCACATTTTATAAATGTTGGTAAACTGTAATTTTTATTTTTTATATCTTCAATTAATTTTTTTGATTCATCTTCATTAATATCTATAAAATAAACTTCAGATCCTTGTTCACAAAAATGTTCAACAATTGAAGCTCCAATTCCAGATCCACCACCAGTAATAAATGCTCTTTTATTTTCTAGATCATAATATTTTACTTTCATTTTCTTAATCCTCCGTCTTTTAAAAAGCTCTTTTATTTTCTAAATAGTAATATTTAAAAATTCTATTAGCTTAATATTTTTAATTCTGTTTATTTTATCTTTAATACTTATAGAGAATTTAAATTAAAAATATAGATTTTATTTAGCTTTATAACCTAAGCCAATATTATTTGTTTTTTTGCTCGTATCCATATTTTTTGGATATTCATAATTTAATCCTAAAAGCTGTCGCACTTTTGGATTTGAATTATTTTTAAAGTCTTCAGATAAATAAGTAACTAAATCTTCAACTGGTTTTATATATTTAGGAAGAAACTCTATTAATAATGCTGCTCTTTGGTGATTTGATTTATTTGATGATGCTCCATGCCAACAGTTACCATTAAAAAAAACTAAATCTCCAGGATTAGCAATCATTTGTTGTTTATTTGAAAAATCATCATTTTCATTTGGATAATGCAATTTCTTTTGTGATCCTGGTATGTATGCAGTTGCTCCTGATTGTTCTGAGCAAATATCTAGAGGTATAGTAGCCTGACAGTTTTGTGCAAATGAACTATTAAGACCCATAGGAAAAGTCTCACTATTATAAAAATCCCAATACGGATAATCAATATGCAGTTCCTGTCCTATAGACCCTGGTAGCAATCTACTTGCGCAGTAAGATCCGCAAAAAAACTCTGAACCTAAAACTTTAGACATTAAGCTAAAAATAATGTCATTCGTTATTAGTTTACTAAAAACCTTTCCTTTACCAAATAAATTCCAAATTCTTTGCTGAAGTTTAATTTTGTCAGATGATACGGCCTCAGCATTAAAATGAGTTTCTTTTTGCTCTTGTATATCTGCGAAATGATTGACAATGTCTTTTGCTTCTTTGATATCGTTTAAATTATATGCATTTTCAATAACGATAACTCCAGATTCATGCATTAATTCGTTTATTGCTTCAGTAATATTAAAACTATCTCTTGAGAATTTCTGCATAGATAAATCTTAAGTGAAAAAAAATTAAAAAAAAATAAAAAAATTATACTTCTAATTCTTTAGCTAGATCACCAATTTTAGCACCACCAGCCATCAATCTTTTTACTTCTTCATTACCAAGTTCTGAAGACAATCCTGAACCAATTACTTCTCCCAAACTTAAAAAAGTAAATCGATCAGCTATAAGTCGTGCATGAATTTCATTGTGTGTAATGAGTATAATTGCAATGTTTCCTAAACTTTGAACTTTTTTTATTGTTTTTAAAACTTCCATTTGCTGCTTTTGACCTAGTGCTGATGTAGGTTCATCTAATATTAGTATCTTCGCACCAAAGTAAATTGCTCTTGCAATAGCCAGAGTTTGTCTTTGTCCACCTGACATTGTTCCAACTGGTTGATTGGGGTTTGAAATATTAATTCCAATTTTAGACATTTCTTCAGTTGTTATTTTGTCCATCTCATCCATTTGCATTAAACCAAATGCGCTAGGTCCTTTTGTTAATTCACGCCCAAGAAAAAAATTTCTTGTAACTGAAGTTAAGGCATTGAGGGCTAAATCCTGATAAACTGTACCAATGCCTGCATCAGATGCTTGACGTGGTGAAGTAAAGTTAACTATTTCTCCATCTACTTTTATTTCTCCACTTGTCATTGGATGAACTCCAGATAAGACTTTAATCAAAGTTGACTTTCCAGCACCATTGTCACCTAAAAGAGCGTGAACTTCACCTGGATAAACATCTAACGAAACCCCATTTAAAGCAGTAAATGCTCCAAATTTTTTAACTAAATTTTTTATTTCAATTAATGGTTTTTTATCCATTAGATATTCCCCATGATTCGTTTCCTAATGTTCTCATTTGTAAAGGCAGCAGTAACAAGAACTGCTCCAAGGAACACCCTATAGAATGATCCATCAATTCCAGGAATATAAAAGAAGGCTTCTTTTGCTATTCCAAAAATAATCGTACCCAAGATAATTCCACCTATTGTTCCAAAACCTCCTGTAAGCACAACACCACCAATAACCGCCGCAGCAATTGCTTCTAATTCTTTTAAATTACCTTTAGCTGTATCTGCAGTATTAACTTCAAATACTTGGCATGCAGCAAACATAGTTGCACAAAATGCAGTATTCACAAATAATGCAATCTTAACTTTATTTGTTGGCACACCATTAGCCTTTGCAGCATTAAGATTTCCTCCAGTTGAATAAATCCAGTTACCTGCTTGAGTTTTGCTCAAAATAAAATAACAAATAAAAGCAATAAGTCCCCAAATCATTAAAGCAGAATACATTCCTTTAGCAAAAATGTTACCAAAGTTATTTACATTCCAATCTACTGTAAAATACAACCAATTAAAAACTGGTTCCATAATATCGCCTCCAAAGAAATTGGCTACTGGTCTTGCGGTAACTATGGTGTCGATGTAAGCTTTTGCTATATCAATATCAGTAACCACTTTTGCCGTAACTGCAGGAACATCAACTCCAGCTTCAATTTTCTTTGTCAAAATTTCTACCATTGAATCATTGCCAGATTTTTTTGCACCAGCTAAAGATTTTTCTAAGGTTTCAATCATTTTTGTTGAATTTATTTCAGTTTTCAAAGTTGCAACTTTTTCATTAATATATGAAAGTCTTTCAGTTAATTTTGCAACAGTGCTTGCTGGCACGTTGTTAAGAATTTCTAATAATTGGTCATTTGGTAAAGCTTTAGCCGCATCTCTTTCCATTTCTCCAAGACCTGGTACATTTATAATATTTTTGATATCTGGCAAATCGGTAACGGTTGTTGATCCAGCAGTTTGATCAGGAGCTCTATTAAATGCTCTATATGATACTTCTGTTAGACCTCGTAAAAAGAAAAGTCCACCTAGTGTAACAATGAAAGAAGATATACCACTTTTAACAATTACCCACCCCTGGATCCATCCAAAGGATAGAGTCATACATAATGTAATTAATATTGCTAATAATGGTGAGACATCTCTAATTTCAAATAATTTAAACCCCTCAAAATGAAAACCTCCGACAAAAGATATATAAGGAATAACAACAGCAAAACCCCATTTTAGTATCATTGCCATACAACCACCAGCAAAACCGATCATTGAACCAACTGAAAGATCAAATTCACCTGCAATAATTAACATCCCAGCAGCCAGTGCTACGATTCCTAATTGAGCAATTACCCTAAAATTATTTCTAATTCCTAAGGCGTTAAACCCTTCACCAGAAAATGGATTAAGAGAGAACTCTCCTTCTGGAATAGAAAAGTATCCCAACATACAAAAAAGTAAGATCATTACCCCCAAAGGTCCAACCTCTGGACGAGCCATTATTGCAGAATACCATTTTTTTTCACCTTGTCGGTCTGACTCTTGTCTTGGTTTGTTTGTTGTTGATGTATTCATTTTTAAAAAAGGTTTGTTAATTTTATAAAAAAAAAGGGCCGATTAAATAATCGACCCTTTAAATTTTAACTGACTATCTGTCTATTCCTGCAAGAGCAGCAACTGAAGAAGCGTTAGACTTATCTACGAAGCCAGGTCCTGAAGGGATGTTAGCTCCTGGAAGAAGTCCAGCACTGTTGTTGTACAAGTGTAATACGATAATTGGCACATATCCTTGTAGTCTTTGTTGTTGATCAATAGTAAAAGCAACTCTTCCAGATCCGATTAAATCCATAACTGCAGGACTTAAGTCAAAGCAAGAATGGTGTACTGTCATACCAAGATCAGCTAAAGCTTTATCAACAGCTTCACATACGTGAGGTCCTACTGAAAGGACTGCATTGACATCTTTGTTAGCTTGTAAAGCAGCAGTAGCTCTAGTTTGAATAGTTGCAGGGTCAGATGTAGTATCAGTCATTTGCATAGGAACTGCAGAACCGTAACCTTCACATCTGTCTACAAGAGCTGTGTTGTATGCTTCTTGAATCATACAAAGTGCTTTAGAAGCACCTTCAGCTTTTGCTCTTTCACCAGCTTTTTGTCCAGCAAGTAATTCAGGCTGACCAACGTGCATAAGAGCACCTAAGCTTGCAGAAGACTCTAAACCAGAGTTCATTGTAATTACTGGAACACCAGCAGCAACAGCAGCTTTAATAGCTGGTCCTAATGCATCTGGGTCTGGTAAAGAAATTACCATACCATCTGGTTGAGTAGCTGCAGCAGCTTGAATTGAGCTTGCCATATCAGCCATATCAGCAGAAGGGTTGTAGATGTATTCGAAGTCAGCACCGATTGCTCTAGCTGCATCTTCACCACCTTTTTGAACTACTGGCCAAAAAGGATCTTTTCCTTCACCATGAGTTATCATGACGTATCTTTCAGCGAAAGCAGAAGTTGCAAATAATGCAAGAGCTGCAATCGAAAGTATAAGTTTTTTCATTATTTCTCCCTTTAAAATTAATTTAAAAAATGAAATATAACTAGTTTGAGAAAAGATCATAATAAAAAATACAAATACAACTTTTAATTGATTTTTTTTTATCAAAATTTTTTACCTACTTTTCTTGTCTTTAGTAGAATTAGAATTTGCTAAATTAAATTATTAATAGAAATTTCTAGTATGTGGCACTTCTTCCCAATCTTGCGGCACCACGAACACCACTAGCGTCACCATATCTTGGTTTTAAAAAAACACCTTCGTATTCTCTGCCAATAACAAATTTCCTCACTAACGCATCTATTTCAAGTAAAAAATCAATTTCGTTTGAAACTCCACCACCAAAAACAAAAGCATCGGGATCTAAAATATTTATTATACTTGAAAGTGACATTGCTAAATTTACTTTAAAATCATCTATAAATCTTTCTGCATCTAAATCATGTTTTCTATTTAATTCAAAAATTTCATTTGTTTTTAAATTTTTTCCATAAAGTTTATTAAATTTTTTAGCTAAGCCTAAGCCAGATAAAAAACTTTCGATCTCAGCTTCTCTTGGATTACTTGAGTCAAAATTTTCTTTTTTAGCAGCAAAATAAGGAATTTGATTATGACCCCATTCTCCTGCAACACCATTAGGGCCACTTACTATTTTTTTATCAATCACTAAACCACCTCCAACTCCCGAACCTAAGATTATACCATAAACAATTTTGTAATGTTTTCCTGACCCATCTATAGCCTCTGACAAAGCAAAACAATTTGCATCATTTTCACAAAACACTTCTTTCCCAAGTGCTTTACGTAGATCATTTTGAAAAGGTTTTTTTTCTAACCAAGTTATGTTAGGAGCATTTTTAACCAATCCTGTTTGAGGAGAGTGAACTCCTGGATGACAAACACCAATTTGAAGTTCTTGTTTAAATTCTTGTTCTAATTGTCTATGAATATCTCTTATAGAAGTAATAATTTGAGTGTAATTTTTTGGGCATGGTATTCTAGATCTATGTTTTTCTTTTCCATCTTTTTCAAGTACAACACTCTCTATCTTTGTTGCACCAACATCTATACCTACTTGCATAATTATTAGTAAGTTGCTCTACCGCCACTTAAGTCGAAAACAGCAGCAGTTGAGAATGAATTTTCTTCACTAGATAACCATGTAACTAAAGATGCTAATTCCTCAACTTTTGCAAATTTATTTCTTGGTATTTTTGAAAGCATATAATTAATATGTTCTTCTGTCATTTGATCAAAAATTCTAGTTTTTGCAGCAGCTGGTGTTACACAGTTAACAGCTATATTTTTAAGAGCTAATTCTTTACCTAAAGATTTAGTTAAACCAATAACCCCTGCTTTTGAAGTGCTGTAAGCACTTGCATTTGGATTTCCCTCTTTCCCTGCAATAGAAGCAATGTTAACAATTCTTCCATAATCATTTTTAGCCATAAATGGAACAACTGCTTTACAACAATAAAAAACAGCATTTAAATTTAAGTTAATAACTTTGTTCCACTCTTCTATAGGGTACTCATCAACAGTAGTGTTCTTTCCTGCTACACCAGCATTATTAACAAATATATCAATCTTACCATGTGATTTTTCAATTTCAGATAATTTTGAATTAATTGTTTCATAGTTGCTCACATCAACTATTTGATAAGTTAAATTTTCAGAATTTACTTTTCCCAAAGCTTTTTTAGCTTCGCTTTCATCTATATCCCAAATTATTACTTTTGCTCCAGACTCAATAAATCTCTCAGTGATAGCTAAACCAAATCCTTGTGCTCCACCTGTTACAATTGCTACTCTGTTATTTAAATCAAATTTAATCATAATTTATTTTTATTTTTTTTTGATCTTAATAATGGAAAAGCTAGAGCAATTAAAGATAAAATAAAGAACGTTAAAGCTATAGGTCTTGTTAAAAACATTAACCAATTTCCATCAAATATTACCAAAGATTGTCTTAAAGTTCCTTCAACTAATTCACCTAATATTAATCCGATAATAACTGGTACTACTGAAAAACCATATCTTCTCATGAAAAATCCAATCACTCCAAATAAAAGCATTATCCAAACATCTATTATAGATTGGCTTAATGAATAAGTTCCACAGACAGAAACAGCAAATATCATTGGCCATAAAATTTTATTAGGAACTAAAGTTATACGAGCAAAAATTTTAGCTCCAAAAAAACCAAATATAAAAAAGAGCACATTTGCAATTAACATTGCTCCAAAAATTCCATACAAAAATTCTGGTTGTTCTCTAAATAAGTCTGGTCCAGGTCTTACACCGTGAATAATTAATCCTGTTAAAATTACAGCTGTAGTAGCACTTCCTGGAATTCCAAGAGCAAGTGTTGGTACCATTGCACCACCAGTTGCTGCATTATTAGCTGCTTCTGCTCCTGCAATACCCTCAATAGAACCTTTACCAAATTCCTCTGGTTTCTTTGAAAATCTTTTAGCTTCAGAATATCCTATTAAAGATGCAACAGTTCCACCTTCTGCAGGAAGCACTCCTATAAATGATCCAATACCTGAAGACCTTAAAATTGTTTTCCAGGTTAATTTATAATCTTTAAGCGATGGTAATTTAACTGCTTTTAAAGCCACTCTTTTAAATACTTGATCCAACATTGTTGATTGAGTTAACATCTCACTAATAGCAAATAAACCAACAACAACTGGAATGAATCCAATTCCTACAGAAAGTTCGTTAATGCCATAAGTAAATCTATCTATTGATGTCATAAAGTCTTTTCCAATAGTAGAAATTAAAATACCAAAAGCTCCTGCTATTAAATTTTTAATTGGACTTCCATCGCCAATAGAAGCAAGCATTGTTAAACCAAAAATAGCTAAAGCAAAATATTCAGGCTGTCCAAATTCATAAGCAAGTTTTGCAAGCAATGGTGCAAAAAAAACTAATATTATCACACTAAAAATCCCACCCACTGTACTTGATACAGTTGCCATTCCAAGAGCTCTACCTGCTTCACCTTTTTGAGCAAGTGGATAACCATCCAAACAAGTTGCTGCTGCTGCAGGTGTTCCTGGTGTATTAATTAAAATTGCAGTAATAGCTCCACCATAAGTTCCAGCACAATAAATTGATGTTAATAAAACTATTGCAGAGAGTGGATCTAGCGTCATTGTAAAAGGTAAAATTAATGCACCACCTGTAGTTGGACCTAAACCTGGTAAAACACCTAAAATCAATCCAAATAATGTACCAAAAAATAAAACTATCAAAAGTTTTGAACTAAATAAGGGTGCCATCATCAATAATAAATTATCCATACTAATAATAATAAAGATTTGTGATTATTCCAGGCGGAAACCTTAAACCTAAAAACATTTCAAAAAAAACAAATACAGTAAATGGAAAAATAATTCCTACCAGTAATAGATAAAAAATTCTTTTTTCACCCCAATTATAAGAAACAAAAATTGACAATACTGAAATTGCTAAAAAAAAGTCTAAAGTTTTTGAAATAATAATAAAAAAGATAAAACTTAAAATTGTTAAGAAAAAAGTTTTTGGTAATTTTTTTTCTTTTTTCCATGGTTTTTTGAAAGATAAATAATAAATAATTGAAGTTAACGTGATTATCAAAACTAATAAACCTTTTGGAAAAGTAGCTGGTTGAATTCCTCTATTCAAAATAGGTGGGACAGTATCAAATGAAAATGTTGATATTAATAAGAAAATTGAGACTATAATGATTATAAAAAAAACTTTAAATTCTTTTTTAAAAAAAAAGGGCAAACTATTGCTTGCCCTTTTTTTGTTTCGTACATTATTCATATTAAAAAATGTACTTTCTTAAAATTACTTAATGTAACCTAGAGCTTTAAGTTGAGCAGTCATTTCAGCTAACATAACTTCCATCTGCTTACCCCACTCATCTGCCCCAACTACACTAGTTGAATCAAGACCAATGTCGGTTAAAAAACTTTGAAAATACTTATGTTCCATAGCTTTCATCATTGCATCTTCTAACTGTTTCTTTCTATCTGCAGGAACACCTTTTCTTGTTACAAAGCCTCTTACAGTCGATAGAACAACAGGTATACCTAATTCAGTTGCTGTAGGAACATTGCTTAGTTTTTCCATTCTGTTACTTGCTAGAACAACAGATACACATAAAGTTCCGTTTTCTATCTCTGTTACAGCTTCACCTAAATTTAAAACACCCACATCGATATCTCCTTTGATAAGGTTAGTTTTAATTGGTCCTACACCCTTATAAGGTACAATTGTTGGGTCTGTTAATTTACCCTTTTTTGTAAATGCAATTGCACTAACATCATCAATACCACCAACATGAGTTGTTCCATATTTTAGCGATTTAGATTTTTGAGCACTTATAAATTTGCTTGCATCTTTGATCTCATTTTTACAATTAACTACAAATAATTGAGGATCATCAGTTCCTCTAGCTAATGGTTGCATATCACTTAATTTAACTTTAGTTTTACCTAGCGCCATTGAAACAGCATGACCAGTAGTCCAAGTTAAAGTGTGTTGACCATCGGCTGGTAAAGTCATCATATAATCCATAGATGCGGCTCCACCACCACCTTTTTTATTTACTAATTGCATATCTTGTTTTAGATACCTTCTGGTTCTTAACAGCATCATTCTTGTAGTTACGTCTGTACCACCACCAAAACCAGCATGAGTTACTGCTTGAATTGGGTGACCATCTGCTTTTGCAGATGTAATCATTAATGGAAGCGCAACAACAAAAAATTCTGTTACCAAAACTGCAGCAGCTAAGAAAAGTTTAAAACTTTTTTTCATTATTTACCTCTTTAGTTAATTTATAATTAATTATATAAACATAATCTGATACATAGGGTAAAGTAAAAAATGCCTCGAAATAAAATTAATATTGCCCTTCTTTTAGGAGACCCCTCTGGTATAGGACCAGAACTTGTGTCCAAATTATTGACAGAAAAAATTACAGATAGTGCAAATATAGTTGTAATAGGTGAAAAAAATATTTTAGAAGGTGGTAATAAAATTTCTGGTAATTCACAAAATTTAAAATATGTTGATGATTTTGATCAAATAAATTTTGATGATGGAAATAAATTTTTTCTAGATATTTCAAAAGGCAAAAATCACAATTATAAATTATCAGAATGTTCTAAAGAGTCTGGAGAGAGTGTTTTATCAGCATTAAATTTAGCCTTAGAACTTGCTAAAGAAAATAAAATCCATGCAATAAATTTTGGTCCATTTAATAAAACAAGTTTAAAACTTGGTGGTAACAAATATTCTGATGAATTACATTTAATGGCTGAAAAATTAGATGTAAAAAATTTTTTTTGTGAATTCAATGTTATTGATAATTTTTGGACAGCAAGAGTTACATCACATATTCCGATTAAAGAAGTTCCAGATCATGTTAAAAAAGAAAAAATTATGAAACCAATTAAACTTATTAATGATGCAATGAAATTAAATGGCATAAAAGTTCCTAGAGTTGCTGTTCAAGCTCTTAACCCTCATGCAGAATTTGGTACAGAAGAGAAAGATGAAATTATTCCAGCTATAGAAGAAGCAAAAAAACTAGGTATTAATGCTGATGGACCTTTGCCTTGTGACACATCTTTTATTACTGCTTATAAAAATAAAAATCATGATTGTATTGTTGGTATGTATCATGACGCTCTTCAATCTGGCTTAAAAGCATTTGGATTTGATAGAGGTGTTACGGTTCAAGGTGGGTTGCCTGTCCCAATTACTACTCCAGCTCATGGTACTGCTTTTGATATTGCTGGTAAAAATGAAGCGAATTTAGAACCTACTTTGAATTCTTTCAAAATTGCACTAACAATGGCAGAAAATAAAAATAAAGCATGACAAAAATAAAAGACATTAGAACCAAAGTTTACCAATGGAATGGTAAAACTGTACCTCCACAAAACAACTTTTGTACAAATGCTTCAGATCTTTTATTTGAAAAGTCTGATGCTATGGGTTCATTCAGATTTCATGAATGGTTGATTTGTGAAATTGAAACTGATGACGGGATCGTTGGAATTGGAAACGCAGCCTTAGCACCTCAAGTTGCAAAAAAAACTATTGATACATACTTAAAGCCTCTAGTAATTGGAGAAGATCCTTTTGATTACGCATACATTTGGGAAAAAATGTACAGAAGAACTCATGCGTGGGGTCGTAGAGGAATTGGCATGGTTGCAATTTCTGCCATTGATATCGCTCTATGGGACATAATGGGTAAAATTACAAAAAAACCTGTGTTCAAATTATTAGGTGGAAGAACAAAAGAAAAAATTCCTGTTTACGCATCAAAACTTTACAGCCAACCTATTAAAGATCTTCAAAAAGAAGCTGAGAGTTATGTGAAACAAGGTTTTAAAATGTTTAAAATGAGATTTGGCTGGGGCCCCAAAGATGGTCCTGAAGGAATGAAAAAAAATATTGAGCTTGCAGAAGCTGTAAGAGAAGTAATAGGTGAAGATACAGATTTAATGATGGAATGTTATATGGGTTGGAATTTAGATTATGCAAAAAGAATGATTCCAAAATTAATGAAATTTAATCCGAGATGGTTGGAAGAACCAGTTATAGCAGATGACATTCATGGATATGCTGAACTCAATAATATGAAAATGATTCCAATTTCAGGTGGTGAACATGAGTTTAACATGTTTGGATTTAAACAATTATTAGATTTAAAGGCAGTAAGCTATATTCAATATGACAACAATAGAGTTGGTGGTTTTACTGCTGCTCAAAAAATTAATGCGATTGCAGAAGCTCATCAAGTTCCTGTAATTCCTCATGCAGGTCAAATGCATAATTATCATTTAACAATGTCTAACTTCAATTGTCCTATTTCTGAATTTTTTCCTGTTCATGACGTTGAAATTGGAAATGAACTTTTCTATTATATTTTTGAAGGTGATCCTGTTCCAGAAAATGGATTTATCAATTTAGATGATAATACTCCTGGATTAGGTTTAACTATAACTGATAAATATAAATCTGATTTTAATATAATTGAATAGTCAAACTTAAATTAATCCACCATCGACAGTAAAATTTTGTTTAGTACAACCAGATGAAACATCAGAAGCTAAATATAAAACCATTCTTGAAACATCCTCAGGTAATATTTGTTTTTTAAGACACTGATTATCTAAAATTTCTTTTTTAAATTTTGAATTTAACCACAATTTTGACTGCCTTTTAGTTACAACTGATCCAGGTGCTATAGAGTTTATTCTAATATTATGTTGTCCTAAATCTCTAGCCAAAGATTTAGTTAAGCCATAAATTGCGGCTTTTGCTGTGCTATAAGCTGGAAACATAACCGCACCTCTTATCCAACTAACTGAACCTAAATTTATTATTGATCCGCCTTTGTTTTTAATCATGCTTTTTTTAACTGCTTGAATAGCGAATAAATAGTGCTTTAAATTTATTGTCATTCTTTCATCCCAGTATTTTTCCGTAATTTCCTCAAGAGTATGTCTTTGATCATTTGATGCGTTGTTAACTAAAATATCAATTGAACCTTTCTTTTTAATAATACCTTGAATTAAATTTTTATATTTTTTTATATTTTTAATATTACAGAAAAGAAAAGTAGGTATTCTTTGTTTTTTCTTTTTAATTTTTGTAATTAATTTTTGAGCTTCTTTTTTATCTATATCAAAAAAATAAACCTCAACACCTTGTTCACAAAGATGCTCAACAATTGATGCTCCAATACCAGATGCTCCACCTGAAACTAAAGCACGTTTGTCTTTTAAGTCAAAATATTGGGCTTTCATAGTTAATAATTCTCAACCTCTTCAAATGTAGGCATTGAATTTGCAGCACCAACTTTTGTCGTTGATATACCAGCAACTTTATTTGCAAATATTAATGCATCTTTAAATTTTAAATTATTAGCTAGACCAACAACAAACGCTCCATTAAAAGCATCTCCAGCTCCAGTTGTATCAACAACTTCATTCTTCAATTTTAAAGCTTCAATAAAATATTCTTGATCTTTATTAGCAAAATAAACTCCTTTTTCTCCTAACGTAATTATAATATTTTTTACACCCTTTGTTAAAAATTCTTTTCCAGCATTTTTAATATCTGTTTCTGTTTCAATTTTTTTATTTAAATAAAATTCTGCCTCTGTTTCATTTGGAGTAAAAAAATCTAACAAAAAAAAATCTTGTTCACTAACATTTCTTGCAGGAGCTGGATTTAAAACAGTAATACAATTATTTTCTTTTGCTTTTTTTAAAGAGTATAAAGTTACTTCATCAGGTGTTTCCATTTGTGTAAGAAAAATTTTTGATTTTTTAAATATTTCTAAATTTTTATCGATATCGTTATTATTTAGATGTTTAGCGGCCCCTGCAAAAACATTAATTGCATTATTTCCTTTTTCATCAATCATTATTCCCGCAACACCTGTTGAAAGACTAGGATCTCTAATTACGTAATCTACATTAACACCTGCCTCTTTATATAATGAGAAAGCCATATCAGCATGATTATCATTACCTACTTTAGTGATAAAGTTTACATTGCCATTTAATCTTGCTGCGGCAATTGCTTGATTAGAACCTTTTCCTCCTGGTCCAACCATATAATTATTCCCTAAAACTGTTTCACCCTTTACAGGTATTTTATTTCCAAAAAAACATAGATCAGCAACAAATACCCCAAAAATACAAATTGAGTTCATTACTTATCAAGAACCCAGACATTACCATCTGGTTTTATTACGCCTTTTGTGATTATAAAACATCCAAATGGTCTTGCATCTGTTGTTGTAACGATAGCATAGGATTTTTTAGCTTCTTCATAAAAAGATTGTCTTTCAATAGAACCTACTACCCAGTTATCTCCGGAAACGTCTTTAATTGCTTTAATAAATTCTTTGTGAGTATCAGTTAGTTCATTTGGATTGTCGTCAACTTCCATTCTATTTGCTGCTGTCCCTCCTTGAGAAACAATAAAACTATCAAGTGGGAACACAGAAAGAATTGCTCTTGTAGCTTCATTAATATTTACGCCATCTAATCTCACTACATTTTTATTCATTGAATGTGCTGGAAAATTTGCATCTGCCAAAACAAGTTTATCACCATGTCCCATGGATCTTAAAAGAAACAAAAGATCTGGGCTTAATATGGGGTCAATTTTAATAAGCATATAGTTATTATATTACATAAAAAAAAAGGGTGGAATAAAAATTCCACCCTTTAATTACAATTTATTTCTAAAGATTATTTAAAATCGTTAGCGTTTTCTTTAGTTACTAATTGAGTTCCAGTATCGATATTAATATCAATTTTTTCACCCTTAGCTAAAGCAAGTGCATATTTAACACCATAAGCACCCATGTTATAAGAAAACTGAGCAATAGTTGCTGTTAACTTACCTGCTAAAATACTAGTAGCTGCATCTGGAGTAGCATCAAACCCAACTACTACCACATCATTCATTCCAGCATCTTCAAGAGCTTGTATAGCACCTAACGCCATATTGTCGTTTGATCCAAAGATAGCTTTAATGTTTGGATTTTTTACAAGAATAGATTCTGTTACTGATCTTGCTTTTGCAGTATCCCATTCAGCTGTTTGTGTAGCTACAATATTTAAACCACAACCTTTCAATCCTTTGATTGCACCATCTCTTCTAAGAAGAGCTGTTGATTGTGACTCCATACCTGTCAAAATTGCAACATCAGAACCTTTTGGAGTTTTGTCACAAATAAAATTAGCAGCTAGTTCAGCTCCATTTTTATTATTTGTTCCAATAAAAGTTACTCCTTCATTAATCCCTTGCGTGTCGACAAATACAACTGGAACTCCACTCTTAATTGCATCATCAACTATCGGCGCAAAAGCGTTTGGATCTGCTGGAGCAAGAGCCATTGCATCGACCCCTTTTGCTAGCTGATCTTCTACTTGGTTAATTTGTGATTGAACATCACCTTCTTGAGGTGGTGCTATAAGAACTAACTTAACACCTAATTTTTTTGCTTCTTCTTTAGCTCCTTTTTCTACTGAAGCCCAAAAAGCATTTCCAGATCCAGGACCTTTAATACTAAATAAGATAGTTTTTGCATGACCATCTGCAAACGAACTAGTCGCTGTAATACTTAGCACTAAAAATAACGATGTAAAAAATACACCAATTTTTTTAATTATATTCATATGTTTTCTTCCTCTTATTGTTTTTTTAAAAAAATATTGAATATTATTTAATAAAAAAACACAACCATTAAAAGAATCACACATAAGAACTAAAAGAATTTAATTTATTATATTTTTGATAAATAAAAAAATAAGAAAAACAACTTGAAGGAGAATAAATAATTTTGCTATTTTCTTGTTCCGAGGTCTTTTCTTAAAACATCTAAATAAACTGCAAGGACAATGATTGTTCCTATTAACACCTGTTGCCAAAAAGAACTTACATCCATTAAGTTTAGACCATTTCTTAATAATCCCATTATCATTACACCAGCAAAAACACCCAATACAGTTCCTCTGCCTCCAAAGAAACTTGCTCCACCAATAATACATGCTGCAATAGCATCTAATTCTGCATTAAGTCCTGCATTAGGATAGCCAGAGTCTGTTCTTCCCGCTAAAATTAAAGCTCCAAACCCAGCTAATAATCCACACAAAGAATATACAATTACTAAAATTTTATTAACATTTATTCCTGCTGCTCTTGCAGCATTTGGATTGCCCCCAATAGCATAAATCCATTTTCCAGTCCTGGTATGATTTAAAAATACCCACATTAGAAAAAATACAACAGCTATTAAAATTACACTGGCCGGCAAATATTGAGATTTTTCAAGACCTAACCAAGTAAGATCAATTCTTCCATTACCTAATAACCTTACCTCTTCGGTAAAACCACTAATTGGAACACCTCCGGATATTAAATTACCTGTACCTCTAAAAATATAGAGAGTGCCTAAAGTCATTATAAATGGATGGGGCATGCGGAGTACGGTAATTCCGAAACCATTCACCATTCCACACAATGCGCCTATGAAAATAGGGATTAAAATTACAATATACCAGGCGGCTCCAGCTTTAGAGGTTATTGCGAGAACCATAAGAGATAACATCATTATCGAACCAACCGATAAATCTATTCCAGCAGTAACGATTACAATAAACACTCCTAAAGCAAGCATGGATTGCCACGAAATTTGTTTAAATACATTTGTTATATTTCTCCATGATAGAAAAACTTCTGGCTGCATTATATGAAGTGCAATGATCATTATTAAAAGCAATATTAAAATTCCATACTTATCGAAGTAAGGAATTGCTTTTAGAAATAAGCTTTCTTTTTTAACTTCTTTTTTATTATCCATATTTATTTTTTTCCCATAATCCAGCCAATGACTTCATCTCTAGAAGTTTTTGATAATTCAGACTCTGCAAAATTTGTTCCTTGAAAAAGAGCTGTTACTCGATCGCAAACTGCAAAAATATCATCCATTCTATGACTTATAATAATTACACTGACACCTATTTTTTTTAGACCATTTATAAGGTCCAAAACTTTTCCAACTTCTTTTATTGCTAAAGCAGCTGTAGGTTCATCCATAATTACTAGTTTAGAATTGAATGCAGTAGCTCTAGCAATTGCAATAGCCTGTCTTTGACCACCTGATAATTCTTCAACTTTTTGATCAGCACTTTTTACATGTATCTTTAATTTCTCTAAATGAGCTTCTGACATTTCTTTAATTTTTTTGTAATCAAGCATCTTAAAAAAACCTAAGTTTTTAGTAGGTTCACGACCAAGAAAAATATTTTCTCCTATTGGTAAATTTCCAGCTAAAGCTAAATCTTGGTAAACCATTTCTAAACCTAAGTTTTGAGAATCTCTTGGACTTTCTAATACTTCTTTATTTCCATTAAAATAAAGCTCTCCTTTGCTAGGCTTATAAAGACCAGAAAGTACTTTCATTAATGTAGTTTTTCCTGCACCATTATCACCTACTACACCCAAGCATTCACCTTCTCTAACGCTTAAGTTAACATTTTCTAGTGCTGTTATAGTTCCAAAGTATTTGCTAATATTTTTAGCTTCTAATATTATTTTGTTTGAAGAAAACATTTTTGCAACTTAAAAAGAAAATTAATTAATTGCAACAGGTTTCGATGCTAATAAGCTTACAGTTTTAGGTTGAGCTATTTTACAAAACTTAGGTTTTAAATTTTTAGAAATTAAACTCATATCTTTTAAGACGATATTTCCCATATTAAAGAATGCTGACTCCAAGGCACCTGCTCTGTGAGCTGAAAATAAAATATTTTTAACTTTTCTTATTGGGTCATTTTTTTTCACAGGCTCTTCTGGAAATACATCTGTTGCAACAAATATATCTCCTTTTTTTACTCGTTTAATTAAATCTTTAAAATTTACAACTGCCGCTCTACTCATCAAGATAAATAAAGCATTAGATTTCATTTTATTTAATAATTTTTTATCAATTAGATTTTTATTTTTTGTAGTTACAGCAGCCAAAACGTAAATAATTTCACAATTTTTGAACATTTCGTTTAAACTCATTGAATTAAATCCTAATTGTTTAATTTTTTTTTGAGGTATCCATGGGTCATATACATTTATGTCTTTGGTAAATGGTAATAAAATAGGGTACAAAGATTTAGCCAAATCTCCAAATCCTAATAATCCTATTTTCTTTTCTGATAATAATGAGGCTTTAAGATTGCCTACTAAACCATATTTTTCTTTTCCTTTTATAAAATCTGAATGAGCATCATGAATATTTCTTAATAGAGATAATGTCATACCTAAGGCAAGTTCTGCCACTGGTTTTGAAAATACTGGTGATGTAGCTATTACATGTATACCTTTTTTAAAACAATAATCATAATCCATGTTATCCATGAAATTACTTTCCACATTAATAATAGCTTTTAGTTTTTTTGCTTTGGATAAAATTTTTTTATCTAAATTTGGCTGCCCCATAATAAATGTAGCTTTATGAATATTTTTTTCATAAAATTTTTTTTGATTTTTTAATGGAACAGTTAAAACCTTATATTTTGATTTAAGTTCTTTGATTTTTTTTTTATTAAAAATAAGTTCGAGTGTTCTAGGAAAAGGATCAGATAATACAATTAATCTTGACATTAACTAATAAACTTCAATTCATTATCTTTTTAATTTCCTCTAAAGAAAATGGTTTTGGTTGTTTGCAAGTTGTTCTCATTGTTTGAGGTGTTCCTGATTGAGATGCTTTCATTATAGAGTCTATGATGTCTAATACATGAAGGGAAAGTTCTCCACTACATCTGTGTTCTAAATTATTTTCAATTGAATAAGCCATTTCTGAAAGTCCTGCTCCTCTATAGTTTGCATTAGTAGGTGACTCATTTGCTCTTGAGCTTTGACTTTTAATATTGATTTTTCCTAAAGGCATATTGTCAGTTTTATGCTCGCCCCAATTTCCACCAGCTGTAACTGAAACAAATGCTGATCCACCAAACATATTGGGATCTGGAACTATTATTGATCCTTTATTGCCATAAAGCTCGATATGATTTCTTTGATGAGCAACTACATCAAATGATAATGTAATTTGAATTATGCAATCATTTTCAAATTGTATTGTTGCTAAATAAGTTGTTGGAGTTTCAACCTTGAATTTTTGACCTTTTTTAGGTCCTATTCCTATCTCTCTTTCTTGAAAAACAGTGGTACATCTTCCTTGAACTTGTTTTGCAGGTCCTAACAAATTAACTAAAGCTGTAAGATAATAAGGCCCCATATCAACAACTGGGCCTCCTTCATTTTCTGCAAACCATGGTTCGGGATTTGGATGATAAGACTGAACTCCTGGAAATGCAAAAATTGCATTACCTAATTTAATATCACCAATAACACCATTATCTATTAATTCTCTTGTTTTTTGTATGCCTCCACCTAAAAAAGTATCAGGTGCATTTCCAACGTATAGTTTATTTGATTTTGCAATTTCTAATAATTTTTTTCCATCTTCAAAATTAACTGCCATTGGTTTTTCTGCATAAGTATGTTTGCCATTTTCTAATGCCATTCTTGAAACTTCATAATGTGCTCGAGGAATTGTTAAATTCAAAATTATTTCAATGTCTTTATCTTTTAATATTTCTTCAACAGTGACAGCCTCTATATTGTAATGAATTGCACATTTTTTTGCAGAGTCCATATTGATATCTGCGCATTTAATTATCTTTATATTATTGAAATATTCCTGTGCTCTAAAATAAGTTTCAGAGATATGTCCACAGCCTATTAGGCCAACTTTAAAAACTTTATTCATAAAAGAATTATATGCCTTGTCTTTGTTTACTCTTTCCCTCTTTATAAAGTTTTATAGCTTCTTTATTTTCTTCCGTAGTTGGAATTTCTAATGTGGGACTATCCCAAAACGAAGAACCTTCTAACCACTGATAAGCATGTGTCTTAATTGAAATGACATATGTAACATCAGATTTTTTTGCTCTTTTAAATGCTTCTCCAAGTTCAGATATAGAATTTACATGTTCTGATTTAGCTCCCATGCTTTCAGCATGTTTTGCAAAATCAACACCTACAAGGCCTGGTGTTTTTGAGCTTTTAAGTAAATTGTTAAATTCTTTTCCACCTTTAAATAATTGAAGTCTATTAATCACTGCAAAACCACCATTATCGCAAACAATTATAATAAGCTTATTATTAGTAATTACTGAAGAATAAATATCAGAATTATTCAACAAGTATGAACCATCTCCAATAAATGAAATTACTTCTTTATCTGGGTTGGCCATTTTAATTCCAAGAGCACCTGAAATTTCATAGCTCATACAGCTAAAACCCCATTCTGTTTCGTGTGTATTTAATTCTCTTGGTCTCCAAACTTGGATAACTTCTCCTACAAGTCCGCCAGCAGCTGTGACCGCAATATCTGAAGGATCAGAATTTTTATAAATGGAACCAACAACTTGAACATAGCTAGGTACCTCCTGATTTGTTGGGGCGCTTTCTTTGTCTACATGTTCATTCCAAGATTTAAGTTCAGCTTGAGATTTTTTATTCCATTCCTCATTTGCTTTCCAATCACCTAATGCTTGTGAAAGTTCATCTAATGAAACTTTTGCATCACCTACTACTGCTTGAGCCAAATGCTTATTAGCATCAAATCTTGAAACATTAATCGAAACAAGTTTAAAATTTTCATTTTCAAAATTTGCCCATGAACCAGTAGTAAAGTCTCCTAGTTTAGTTCCAACTGCAATTGCAAGATCAGTTTGTTTAGCTAATGAATTAGTATTTTTTCCACCTAACCCACCTATTTGACCGGCATAATGTGAGTGGTCTCTTTTCATTGTAGAATATCCCATCACAGTTTGTGTAACTGGAATATTATGTTTAATAGCAAATTTACTTAGCTCTTCCATTGCATTAGAATAAAAAACACCACCACCAGAAATAATTATTGGATTTTTTGATGATTTAATTTTTTCTGCAGCTTCTTTAATTTGAAATTCATCTGGTCTAGGTCTTCTTATTGCGTGAATTTTTTCTTTAAAAAAGTCTTCTGGATAATCAAAAGTTTGTCCTTGAATATCTTGGCTTAAAGATATGCAAGCTGGACCACAATCAGCAGGATCAAGCATAGTTTGAACAGCTGCTGGAAAAGATTGAATAATTTGTTCAGGTCTTGTAATTCTATCAAAATATCTAGTTACAGGTTTAAATGCATCATTTGCTGTAATTCCTGGATTATTAAAATGTTCAACTTGTTGCAATACAGGATCTGGCATTCTATTTGCGTAAGTATCGCCCGGTAAAAATAAAATTGGTAATCTATTGCTCATTGCAACAGCTGCAGCTGTAACCATATTTGTTGCTCCAGGACCAACTGATGAAGTTGCCACAAAAATTTGTTGTCTTCTTTTTGCTCTTGCATAACCAATACCAGTTAAAGCCATATTTTGTTCATGATGACCTCTGTAAGTTGGGAGTTCGTTTTGATTTTCTTCAAGCGCCTGACCTAAACACGCTACATTTCCATGTCCAAAAATTCCAAACACACCTGGAAACAAAGGTTCTTTTTTACCATTAATTAATATTTTTTGGGCAATTAAATACTTAACTACTGCATGAGCACAAGTGAGAGTAATTTTTTTCATAAATATGTTTATCTTTTAATATGTATAATGTTTATATATAAATATATTTATAAATTAAAAAACCTAATTAAGTAAACTTAAAAATAAAACTTATGTACGAAAAATTTGGACAATTCATTGATGGTAAATGGCAACAAGCTGAAAAAAAAGAAACTTACGATGTAATCAATCCTGCAACAGAAGAAGTAATTGGAAAAGCATCAAAAGCATCTTCAGCTGATGTGCAAAAAGCACTAAAATCTGCTGAAAAAGGCTTAGAGATTTGGAAAAATACTGCACCTTGGCAAAGAGCTTATACTCTTAGAAAAATTGCAGATCTAATGAGAGAAAGAAAAGATGTTCTTGCTAAGTGGTTAACACTTGAAGTGGGAAAACCTCTTGCAGAAGGTGTTGGGGAAGTTGGTGGTGGAGCTGATATTTTTGAATGGAATGCTGAAGAGACAAAAAGAATATATGGTCAAACTCAACAAAGTAGATTTCCAGATACTAGAGTGCATGTTTATTATCAGCCTGTTGGAGTAGTGGCTGCTTTAGTTCCTTGGAATTTTCCAATAGTTTTAGCATCAAGAAAAATTTCTACTTCTTTAGCTGCTGGTTGTTCTGTTATTTGTAAGCCAGATACAATTACTCCTGGTGCAGTAATGGAATTAGTTAACATATGTAAAGAAGCAGGAGTGCCAGATGGAGTAGTAAACCTTCTATCAGGAGATCCAGCTGAGATATCAAATGAATTAATGGAATCTGATATTATTAAAAAAGTATCTATTACTGGTTCAACAAGAGTTGGTAAAATAATTTTAAAAAAAGCTGCTGAAAAAGTTCAAAGAGTTACAATGGAACTAAGTGGTCACTCTCCCTTTATTGTTTGTGAAGATGTGGACATGAACAAAGTTGCTGATATAGCTATAACAGGTAAATTTAGAAATAACGGTCAAGTTTGTATTTCGCCTAATAGATTTTATATTCAGGAAAACAGAAAAGATGAGTTTGTAAGTGCATTTATGGATAGAGCAAAAAAATTAAAAATAGGTAATGGTATGGATAAAGGAGTTGAGTTGGGCCCTTTAAGTACTGCTAAGAGATTAGAAGAAATAGAAAAATTAGTAGAGACAACAAAAAGTGAAGGTGCAAAAGTATTAATGGGTGGAAAAAGACCTTCTGGTTTCAACAAAGGATATTACTACGAACCAACTGTATTTGATGATGTAAAAGATAATTTTACGATCATGAAAGAAGAACCTTTTGGTCCACTTGTTCCAATTCTAACATTTAAAACTTTTGATGAAGTTATTGAAAGAGCAAACGATAATGACCTTGGTTTATGTAGTTATTTATATACAAATTCAATGGATCAAGCTCATATTGGATCTGAAAAATTAGAATCTGGATGTGTTGCAGTTAATACTGGAGTGGTTGCACTTGCTGAAGCACCATTTGGAGGGATTAAACAAACAGGTTATGGACGTGAAGGTGGTTCGGGTGCAATTAAAGATTACCTAAATGTTAAATATACTCACATGGGTTTGAAAATATAATAATGAGAAAAAACAAAGTAAAAGAAATGATGAAAGCTGGGAAACCAGTAATTAATGGTTGGCTACAAATCCCAAGCACTGTATCAGCTGAAGTAATGGCTCATCAAGGATGGGACTCACTTACCATTGATATGCAACATGGATTAGTTGATTACACCAATGCTCTTCCAATGCTACAGACTATATCAACAACTGATGTTACTCCACTTGCAAGAGTAAACTGGAATGAACCAGGTCAAATAATGAAAATTCTTGATGCTGGATGTTATGGTATCATCTGTCCGATGGTTAGCAATAAAGAAGAGGCAGAAAGATTTGTTCAAGCATGCATGTACCCTCCTCATGGTTATAGAAGTTTTGGTCCTGTTAGAGGTTTGATTTATGGTGGTTCGGATTATGCAAAACATTCAAATGATGAAATGCTTAAATTAGCAATGATAGAGACGAAAGAGTCTTTAAGTAAGCTTGATGAAATCATGTCAACACCCGGTGTTGATGGTATTTATATTGGTCCAGCAGACTTAAGTTTAGCTATTGGTGAAGAGCCAGGTTTTGATAGACCAGAAAGTACAAAAGCTTATTCAGAAATTTTAAGAATTTTAGAACATGCTAAAAAAAATAATATATTTGCAGGTATTCATAATGGAACACCTGAGTATGCACAAAAAATGATTGATAAGGGTTTTAATTTTGTAACAATTGGTGCTGATCAAAGAGCATTAAGTGCTGGATCTAAGGCTGTAGTTGATAAAATGAAAGGTTTTTCTAAAAAAGAAGAATCTAAAGCTTATTAATTAAAATATTTATTATATCCCTTTATACATAATATCTCTTCTATCGATAAACCCTTCAAAAGTTTTTATTGTAATTACAGATGGTAAGATAAAGATAGATCTTTTGTCTTTTTCATTTCTTATAATTCTAAAAAATCCTTTTTTAATAGCGGTATCGATATAAACATTTGAGGTTAAGTAAGATTTTTCAATAACTTTTAATAATTCATTTTTAGTAATTGATTTATTTTTATAATAAGCAAGCATTACCATATGCAACATTATCCAATGTTGGGGTGTTAATGAAAACCAATTAAGTAATTCATTTTCCAATCTTCCCTCAAAGTCACCTAGTGACACTTCAGCTAATTTAATTCTTTTTTGAGTAATTTTTGGGATTTTTTTTTGTTCCTCAAAATGCTTAGGATACTTAAATTGTCGCTTCATCTGGCAAATGTTATCTTAAAGAAAGTTAAATTAATATTATTTTTTATTGCTTAATTCTTTATATATATTGTTAACTCTGTGTACTTCTTCTGCAGTATTAAAATACCCTTCATACTCTATTTCTTCTGGAGTAACATCAAAGTGATAGTGGCCAGCAATATTTTCTTTTGTATAAGAGTGAAAATGAGTGTGTTCGCCAGACTCTCTTAAATTAAGATCTCCTCCTGTTGGGTCACCCGTCCAAAGTATGCTGTAACCTTGTAATTCTGGTCCTACAGGTTCATAAAATTGTAAAAAATCTTTTACGCACTTCATTTGTTCTGGATCATAATATTCATGCTTAATATCAGCATAATCAGGCTGAACATGTGATTTAATTTTTCCTTTTAACATTCTAAAAACGCCCGCTAATGCAAGATGATCATTCCCCTCAATTTTTAAGTTGTCTGACAAAGCTTTTCTCATTGCTTGAGGTAAAGAGCCCTGTTCACCAGATCTTCCTTTTATTTTAATTTTGATAACTTTTCCTTTAACGCCGTCAGTATAAAAAATGTTACCTAAACCTCCATGTTTTCTAGCTGTATATTTTTCAGCAATACATTCTTTTTTAGAACCAACTCGAGCAATAATTGATTTTGACTCAGAAGTGATTAAATTTTCATTAATTACTAATTCACCACAATGACCTTCTAAACAAGACATGGCACCTGAGCCAGCACCTAATGCATAACTTTTTTCTGATCCAATCATTTTAGAAATTTCTTCATAATCAAATTCAGCACCAATAAATTTAGGATCGTGCATGTAAGGTTCTCCACCAACATCTATAATTTTTTGATTACCACTTATTCCCTCAGAAGGACAACCCCAATCTCTCAAATTTGGACAGTCAACTATAGATATCTCGACAGATTTGTAATTAAAAGATAATCCAACTTGCAAAGCTTCAGAGATTTTATCTAATGAATATTCTTTAAATTTTGATTTTTCTATTTTTAATTGCATTATTAATTAAGCTATAATTTATTTTGCAAGATGTCTATAGATAATATATATAATATCTATACATAAATTAATTTTAAAAAGGGATAATGATAAATAAAGATTTAAAAGTTGCAGTTTTAGGTGCAGGTGCAATGGGCTGTTTGTTTGGAGGTTTGTTAGCTGAAAAAGGGCTAAATGTAATTCTAATAGATGTTTGGAAAGAGCATGTAGAAGCAATAAATAAAAACGGTCTTAAGATGGATGGACATGGTGGTGATAGATTTATTAAAGTTAAAGCAACGACCGACCCATCAACTGTAGGTATTGTTGATGCAGTAATAGTAATGTGCAAAGCAACTGTTCTGGAGCCAGCTCTAAACAGTATTAAAAATATCATTGGTGAAAAAACTGTTTTTATGTCTTTCCAAAATGGTTTTGGACATGAGGCTATTATGCAAAAAATTGTTGGAGTTGAAAAAGTTTTAGGCGGAACAACAACTCAGGCATCAAATATATTGGGGCCTGGTCATATAATGAACCATGCAGCTTTACCATCTTGGATAGGAGAATATGAGGGTGGTATGAGTGAAAGAGTTAAAGAAGTAGCTGATACTTTCACGGCATATAATTTAGAGACAATCGCTGCTGATGATGTAAAAAAAAGAAAATGGATGAAACTTTTTGCATTAACTGCAATTGGGCCTCTATCAGCAATTTTTGATTTACACCATACTGATCTATACATAAATAATAGTGCAAATGACGTATCTAGATCGCTAGGCAAAGAAATAATATTAGAAACAAGACAAGTAGCATTAGCTGATGGTGTAGAGGTTTCAGAGGATGAGTGCCTTTTTATGTTTAATAAAATCGTAGACTCAAACCAAACAAATAAATCATCTATGGCTTTTGATGTTCAGTACAAAAGAAAGACCGAAATTGATTTCATAAGTGGTGTTGTTTCAAGTCTTGGAAAAAAACATGGTATAAAAACTCCTTTAAACGATCTTATGTACAAGATGATAAAAGTTAAGGAGGGAATGTATAGCTAAATGCTACAAATTGAAAAATTAAAAAAAGTAAAAGGAAATTTTCCAGTTCTAGTAGGTAGCAACATTATTCCAAAAAATATTTGTAAAATATTAATCGAAGAAATTAGTAACTCTAAATCTTTTGATGATATGATCATGGGTGGTAGAAGTCGTATTAACAAAGGTTCAAAAAATTTTAATAATTATATTAAACAATCAAAAATTTCAAAAAAGCTTTTTAAACTTTTTAATAGCAAATTTTTTTACAAGAAAATTGAAAATATATTCAAAAAAAAATTTAAAAATAGATCATGGGAAAACTCAAACCTACCAAAAAATTTTAATCCAAAAAAATTTACAATAAAAAAAAAATTAAACTCAAATGAACTTTCAAAATTGCTTGGCAATAATTATTCTAATCCAAAAGTGAATTTAGATATTGATTTTTCGGTTTCAAAGGGTGGTTATAGATTGAGACCGCATCGAGATGATATTACAAGATTGTATAATTTTTTAATTTATTTAACCGACATACCAAAAAAAAATGGAGGATCACTTACCATTTATAGAAAAAAAACTAAAAAAAATATTAGAAAAGGTTTTAGAAGATTTCCAAAAATTAGTGAATTAGAAGTTGTCAAAGAGTTTACTCCTAGACAGGGAACAGTAGTTTTTTTTCAATCAACACCCAATTCTTATCATGGTGTTAACAGATTTATTGAAAAAAATTGCCCTAAACGATTTTTTATTTATGGAAGTTATGCTTTAAATAAACCAGTGATATGGAAATTTAATGATATTCCATACTATCCTCATATAATTAAAACTAAAAAAAAAATGTTAACATCTTTTCATGACGCAAATTATCTTACAGTTCCAGTTGCAAATTAGTAAAGCTCAAATATGAAATCATTAAATAAAAAAAAATTTGAAGAACAAGGATATGCGATAGTAAAAAATGTTTTAAATTTTGATAACGATCTGAAACCCATCTTAAATGACATGGAATATGTAATGGATCGATTGATTCACACGTTCTCTCCAAAAGCAAAAATTTCAAAAGCACTAAAATTAAAATTTGAAAAAAAATATCAATTTGTATCTTCTCTAAATATTTTTGATTTAGATCAGTATTTTAATACTAGACTACCAAGAGATCATGTTAAAAAGGATAGTGATTACTTTGCTACACACTCATTATGGAATTTAATTAAACATAAAAAAATACTTAATGTGGTTGAAAAAATACTTGGTCCAGAAATTCTTTCCAACCCGGTTCAAAATACAAGAATTAAACAACCAGAAAAAACATTACCTAAAAAATCAATTTTTGATGGCTTAAGTGGTAGAACACCTTGGCACCAAGATGCAGCCGTATTGTCGACTAGAGGTCAAAAAAATACAGAACTTTTAACTGTGTGGATTCCATTTACAAAAACAACAAAAAAAAATGGATGTATGATCACAATTCCTGGAATTAACAAGTTAGGATTATTAAATCATCACTCTGGCTACAAAGGTCAAGTTGAAATCAAAAATTCAGACTTACTAAATTCAAAAAAAGTTGTTTACCTGGAAGCTGATGTTGGAGATGTAGTTTTACTTCACCGACACTCCGCACACTGCTCTATTCCAAATAAATCAAATTCTTTTAGAATTAGTGCTGATCTAAGATATAATAAAGCTGGTCAAACTTCAGGTCGAGAACCGTTACCCAGTTTTTATGTTAAAAGTAAAAATAAAAAAAATATTACTGTTTTAAACTTTAAACAATGGCTTACTCTTTGGGAAAAAGCCAAAGAAAAATGTATTCCACGTAAATATGCCTTTAAATATCCTTTGCCAACGTTTAAAAATAACAAAAGAGATCTTTCAAAACTAATATAAAGAAATATGACTAAAATCTTAATAACAGAGTTTATTAATCAAGATAGTTTAAACGATCTAAATAATATTTTTGAAACCAAATTTAATGAAAAGCTTTGGGAAAAAAATGAAGAGCTTACTGAAATTATTAAAGATTATGATGGTTTAATTGTTAGAAATAAAACTCAAGTAAGTGAGCATATTTTATCTAACGCTAAAAATTTAAAATTTATTGGAAGGCTGGGTGTTGGTTTAGACAATATTGATACTGAATTTTGTAAAACCAAAAATATTCATGTTCAACCAGCAACAGGTATGAACGCAGACTCTGTTGCTGAATATGTGGTTTCATCTTCAATGTCCTTGATAAAAAAAATTCCAATACTTCATAATGGAACAGTCAAAGGTAATTGGCCTAGAACTACTATTAAATCTGCTGAAATAAATGGAAAGTGTATTGGAGTAGTAGGTTTTGGTACAATAGGTAGAAAGGTTGCAGAATACAGTTTGAAAAATGGTCTAAATGTTTTGGCTTATGATCCTTATATTAAAGAGTTAGGTGATAATGAAAAAGATTATAGATTATCTTCATTAGAAGACATATTTCAAAATGCAGATATTGTTTCTTTACATCTTCCATTAACAGAAGAGACAAAAAATCTAATCAATAAGTCTTCATTCTCTAAAATGCAAAAACATCCAATAATAATTAATACGTCAAGAGGTAGTGTTGTTAATGAGAATGATCTTATAGAGGCTTATAATCAAAATTTAATTTCAGGTTTTGCATTAGATGTTTTTGAAAATGAACCTATTACAAATGATTTATATGAAAAAATAAAACCTGATATGAATTGTATTCTTACACCACATATTTCAGGAGTTACAACAGAGTCAAATATAAGAGTAAGTAATTTTATCGTAAAAAAGACGATCGAATTTTTTAAATAATTATCTCGTTCAATTTAACTACTCTTCCAAGCTTTATAGATATTTCTGCAGCTTCACCAACGGCAACTGCGATCAAACCATCTTTTAAAGATACCTCTGGATTTAATTTATTTTTTACTGCATTTATAAAGGCTAAATGCTCATAATAAGTTGATCCATGATGGTGACCTGCCTCAAGTATTTTTGAGTCCACACTTATAGTCTCTAATTTAGTTTTTCCATCTCTCATACCAATTCTAAGATTAGAAGAGGTTAAACCAGACTCATTTGATGGAACTGAAGTTTCAATTTTACCAATATTTCCAATGGCAATTAACTCTTCTTGCATTTCAGAATTTTCAGCAAACATACAAAGCTCTAACATACTTCTTGAACCATTCTCAAAATTTACAATTACATATGCATTATCAATAATATCTGGTTTTTTTCCATCATACATCTCATCTAAATGATTAACATCTTGTCCCCCACTTGCATAAACACTTATAGGATCACTTTTGGTTATAAAACGCATTAAATCAAAAAAATGACAGCACTTTTCAACTAATGTACCACCTGTATTTTTTTCAAATCTATTCCAATCATTTACTTTTTTTAAAAAAGGAAATCTATGCTCTCTAATTGTTAAAGTTTTTAAGTCACCAATTGTTTTATTATGTATTTCTGTAATTAATTTTGCTACAGGTGGCATATATCTGTACTCCATTGCAGTCCAAAATACTGACGGATAATCTTTAGTTAATTTTTCTATTTCTAAACAATCTTTAGTGGTGGTACACAAAGGTTTTTCAACCAATATATGTTTTTTAGTTTTAATAACATCTTTTAAAATCTGAATATGTGTAAAATTAGGAGATGAAATTATATAAACATCGACTAAATTTTCTTTAATCAAATCGAGATGATTATTAAAATAAGCAACTTCTTTTTTAATTAATTCTTGGCACTGTTTTATAGACTCATCATGCGGGTCTGAAAGCGCAATTACTTCAGCTTCATTAATTAAAGATAAATTTAGAATATGTTCTCGAGCCATTGTACCGGCTCCTATTATTCCATATTTGATCTTTTCCATTTTTGCGTTGTATCAGCTTAATTAAATAAAATTAATCAATTGTTAGTCCACTCGGTACTTTTTTTGGTTTACCAAGAGGTCTCTTATTTCCACTTACACCAGTAAGAGATTCTAAAAAAGACACAAGTTGATCAATTTCTTTATCATTTAAATCTATGGGTTTAATATCAATACTTGATATTATTCTATCTTGCTCTCTTTTATCAGAAAAAGTCACAAAATCGATTTGCTCCAGCCAAGGAGCCTTTGGTAAATTAGCATACTCAGGTTTCCAATTTTTATTCATTTCTGTTGGATTTAAATGATGTTTTATTATTCCTTTAAGTGTTGGGTAAGCTCCATTATGACCATAAGGAGCTGTTAAAGAAACATTTCTTAATGGAGGTGTCTTAAATTTATACATATCATTTAAGTCGTCTGTTTCAACCATTCGCCCAACATCACGCGCATAAGGATCAAAAGGTCTTGTTCGTCCAGGTCCAAATTGGGGAATTCCTATAGAATGAAATTTTTGGTCAGACAATAATGATCCTGAGTGACATGAGCTACAATTTGCTTTTCCATAAAATAATTTCATCCCCTTAATTTGATTTGAATTTAAAGTTGATTTGTTTCCATTTAAATATTTATCAAAAGGAGAGTCAAAGGATGTCCATTCGTGAATTTCAAAAGCTGCAATTGAATTTACTATATGTGTGATATTAATATCCAATGCGCTATCGACGTCCTCAAAAGTATTTTTAAACAAATCGACATATTCAGGAATTCCTCTTATTCTATGTTCAATTACAGGCCAAACCCTATCAATTCTCATACTATCTTTACCAACTTTTGAGACCAAGCCTATGATTTCATTTTCACCTGGATTTCCGGCCATTTCAAATTGTCTTGTCATCGGAAATAATGCTTGAACAGCAACTATATTATCAAGACCTTTTGGTAGCAGTTCTTGTGCTGGGGTATTAAAACCATTACCAAATATATTTGATTTAGTTACCCTACCGTCATGCAACAATGTTGTTATATCTTTAAATCCTAAATTCCATAAAGCTAGAGCATTTCTAGGAATACGTTTTTTAATTTTATCAACACCTGATCCTGCTGTCCTACTTAATCCAATTCCATGTCCTCCTTCACCAATTCCTAATGAAAGTCCATCAGAACCACCTAAATTATGGCTATGACAAGTTGCGCATGCAATATTTCGATTTGCAGATAAAATTTTATCATGGAACAAAAGTCTGCCAATTTTAACTTTTTCTATATCAACTTTATGAAAATCATCGGTCTTTATTGGTTTTGGTAATTCTGTTGCGTATGTTTTATTTACTGAAATTAAAAATGGAACTATAAATAAAATAATTTTTAAATGATTAAGTATATTTTTATAATTTTTTTTATTCCCTCTATTGTTTTTGCTGAAATTGAAAATGCAAGAGATTTGATGGAAGAAGGAAAATTTAAAGAAGCTATGGAAGAACTTATACCAGCAGCTAGGTCTGGAAATGCTGATGCAGAAGAACTTATTGGAATTATGTATGCTATGGGTCTTGGAGTTGAAAGAGATGATGTAAGAGCTTTTGAGTGGTACCTTAGATCTTCTATGAAAGGTCATCCAGGTGCCCAATCTGGTGTAGGATGGTACTATGAAATTGGGAGAGGACTTCCTGCCCCTGATCTTGTCAGAGCTTATATGTGGTACGGTTTGTCTGCTATAGGAGGAGACCCAGATGCTACAATTTCTCAGGAAGAAGTTATTAAGAAAATGACTCCTGAACAAATTAAAAAAGCTCATATACTTATTAAAGATTACAAATCTTGGATTTATCCTTTTAGGTAATGGAGCGAATTAAAATCCGCCCCATTAATTTATTTTATATTATAAGTCTTTTTTGTAATCACTAGATGCTCTTTTCTCAGCATCAGCAACTGCACTAGTTAAAGCGTTAAAGATTTCTCCACCGCCTTTAACATTTGACTTAAACCAATCATAAACTGGGCTTGCAGCTTTTTTGAAACCTGCTTTTTGATCAGGTGTTGGAACATATAAGTCTCCACCACCAGCTACAAAATCTTCATAAGCTTTAATTGATTTTCTTTTTGGTGATGCAAAAGTTGCTTGTTGTAAGGCATAAAATCCATCTGTCACAACTTTTTTAAGATCAGTTGGCATAGACTCATATTTTGCATTGTTCATCCACCAAAGTGCCCCCATGTATGCATGTCCATCTAATGTTACATACTTTAGACCCGCATCAGGAAACTTCATGTTCATTATGTCAGTTATTCCATTTTTTGAACCTTCAACTACACCTGTTTGAAAAGATGTAAATAATTCAGGCCATGGAATAGGAGTTGGTGAAGCACCCAAAGCTTTAACAAGCTCTTGAGGTAAATCAGCTACTACTGTTCTAATTTTTAGACCTTTCATGTCTGATGGATCAGCAACTCTTCTTTTTGTATTTGCAAAGTTTCTCCATCCGCCTGTATTTCCAATAGTCATCAACCTAATAGAGTCACTAGAGTCTTTAAGAGCCATTTTTCTCATAGTTCTAACGAAATCGCCCTGCATAACATCTTCAGCAATTCTGTCATTTGCCATTAGATAAGGTAAGTCTAAAACTTGAACATATGGGAATACACCTGCAGCTCCACCAGAAGTAGATATGTAAACATCTATACTTCCATCAGATACACCTTGTAAACACTCAGCTCCTTTTGAGCAAAGTTGTGTACCCACAAAAAGTTCTACACCTATTTTACCATTAGATGCTGCTTCAACGTAGTTTTTAAAGACTACTGCACCATCATAATCTTCATCTTGATCGTTAGAGTTCATTGTCATTCTAAGATTGTAATCAGCTGCAGAAACAGATGCTGTAAATCCAATCAACAATAATAATGAAAATAACGATTTAATTAAATTATTCATAATTATTTCCCTCTTGTTAATATTTATGTATAGAGACTATACTTAAAATTATTCAGAGTCTATTATCGATAAAAAAATAAAATAACTATTTAGCAAAACCAGTAATAAGAGGAATAGTCATTGAAATTGCTGGAAAATATGTAATTAGAAATATTACAATTGCTTCCACAGCTAAGAAAGGTAATATTGCTTTTGCTATTGTTTCAACTCTTTCACCGGACACAGATGAAGCAACAAAGAGAACAAGCCCCATTGGAGGTGTAGCTAATCCAACAGTTAAGTTTACTGACATGATTATAGCAAAGTGAACAGGATGAACTCCAAGCTCAACAAAAACTGGTCCTAAGATAGGACCCAAGATTATTATTGCTGGACCTGCATCTAAAAACATTCCAACAATAAATAATAAAATATTAATTAAGAATAATAAAACATATGGGTTGTCACTTAATCCTAAGACAAATTCCGCTAGATACTCAGGAGCATGAGATAAACTAACAACAGTTTTAAATGCCATTGCGGCTCCTACTAAAAGAAGTACGACTGATGAAACCATTGCAGCTTTAGTCATTACTTTGGGTATCTCTTTCCACTCTAAAGATTTTAGAACAAATAATCCTATAAACATTGCATAAGCAGCTGCCACTGCAGAAGCTTCTGTGGGAGTGAAAATTCCACCCAAAATTCCTCCAAGAATTATTACTGGAGTCATTAAAGGAAAAAAAGCTTTTAGGGATGCTTTACCTCTTTGACTCCATGTAGTTTTTTTTGTTACAGCTGGAAAATTATATCGCTTTGCCATAAATTTAATGGTGACCATTAAACTTACACCAACTAAAATTCCAGGAACAATGCCTGCAAGAAATAAAGCTGCCACACTCTCACCCATGACATAAGCATAAATAATCATTATTCCTGAAGGAGGAATAATTGGACCAATAACTGAGCTTGCTGCAGTAATTGCTGCTGCAAATTTTTTGGTATAACCTTGTTTTTCCATTGCAGGAATTAACATTGAACCAATTGCAGAAGTATCTGCGACTGCTGATCCAGATAAACCAGCAAAAAGCATTGAAGTTAAAACGTTTACATGAGCCAAACCACCTTTTAAATGACCCATCATTGCTTGACTAAATTCTACTAACCTTAGAGTAATTCCTCCTCTATTCATTAGTTCGCCAGCTAACATAAAAAATGGGATTGCCATTAAAGGAAAACTATCAATACCGTTATAAATATTTCTATAAAGCATTGCTCCATCTCTAGATTGGTCATTCAACCAAAGTAAAATTCCAGGAGCAGCTAACAATCCAAAAAATACTGGTAATCCAATTAATAAAAATAATAAAAATAAAGGAAGAAACCAAATTAACATTATTGAGACTCCAATTTTTGTTTATCTAAATCCTCAGGTAATTCTAACTTTGTAAAGTTACTTAAAAAATTTCTTAAAATTAACTCTATGTTAACTGAAATCAAAAAAACAATTCCAACAGGTAAGGACATATACATCCAGGCTAATTTTATTGGCTCAGCTTTACCCCCGATTAAATTAAAAGGAATTTTAATTGAAGCAGAACTAAATATCCAACCAACATTAATATGTTTTAAACCTAATTCTAGTCCAATTATCAAAACAAATAATGAAACAATTAATAAAAATAAAGTTAATAAAGTAGATATAATTTTAGGTAAAAATCTTTCCAGCATATCAATAGAAACAAAACCACCCCATCTATAGGCTGAAGGAGCGATTAAACCAGTCATCCACAACATTAAAAATCTTGCAACTTCATCAGGCCATGGAAGTGCGCTGTTAAGAACATATCTAAAGAATACCTGGATCATAATTACAACAACCATTAAAAAAATTGCGATCCATGCAAATTGTCTTCCGATTCTTAGAAAAAAAGTATTACACTTTTCAAGATAGTTAAAAAAATAAAGTAGAGTTTTTATAGTTAAATTCACAATTAAATTTATTTTAATAAGAAAATAATTACAACTTTTTAAAAAACTATTTTACATTGTTTGATATTTTTCGTATTAGAAAAGCCTTCAATAGAAAGGCTTAAATAAAAATTATGAGTAATAAAAAGAAGATTCTAGTTATCCAAAAAGTTCATGATAAAGGTATGGAATTAATTAATAACCATCCTAATTTTGATGTGGAAGTTACTGATGATGTTTCGGTAGAAAATTTAAAGATAAAAATAAAAGACTGTGATGGTGCTTCAATTAGAATAGCAAAATTACCAGGTGATGTAATTAATGAAGCAAAAAATCTTAAAATAATTTCAAGACATGGGGTTGGTTACGATAATATTGATTTAGCAACTGCTAAAGAAAGAGATATAAAAATTGCTATTACAGCTAATGCAAATGCAGTCACAGTTGCTGAGCATGTAATGTTTGTCTTATTAAATATTGCTAAAAGAAGAGAGCTCTATCATACGACAGTCAGAGATGGTAACTTTAAGGATAGAAATAAATTACCTAAAACTATTGAAATATGGAAAAAAAATTTCCTAATAATGGGATTTGGTAGAATTGGTAAAGCACTTATTAAAAGATGTTTGGGATTTGAAATGAATGTCTTCGTCTATGATCCCTTTGTAGATAAAGATACAATAGAAAAGCTTGGTGGAAAAAAAGTTGATAATCTTGAAGAGGCAGTAAAAACCATGGATGTAATATCTCTCCACATGCCTTTAACAGAAAAAACCGAAAATCTTATAAATTATGATTTGCTTAAGACGATGAAAAAAAATTGTATCGTAATTAATGCTGCTAGAGGAGGGATTATTCATGAAGAAGATCTCAATAAAGCTTTAAATGAAGATTTAATTTTTGGTGCAGGTATTGATGTGTTTAAAAAAGAACCACCAGAAAATGATAATCCTCTTTTAAAAAATGATAAAGTTTATTTAAGTCCACACACTGCTGCTTTTACTGATGAGTGTATGACAAGAATGGGTGTAGAAACAATTCAAAATATTATTGATTATTTTGATGATACATTAGAAAAATCAAAAATTGTAAGATTGTAATAAGAGATTTAGTTTAAAAAATTAGCTTTTATTTATCGAAAGTTAGTCTTTATGAATCTCAACATTACTAAGTTTTAGAGTTTCGGTTAAATACTTGTACCCTATTTTTGCATATTCAAAAGGATTTGCTTTTGCTGGATCTTGCTCCGCCTCTACTACTAGCCATCCTGAATAATTTTTTTTTTTCAATACATCAAACAAAGGCTTGTAATCAATACATCCATCACCCGGTACTGTAAATGCACCTTCTAAAAATGCTCCTCTAAAACTTAAATCTTCTTTCAAAGATTTTTCTAAAACACTTTTTCTAATATCTTTGCAATGCATATGAATTAATCTTTCGCTAAAATCATTTAATATTTTTAAAGAGTCTCCTTGAGCAAATAACATGTGACCAGTATCTAATGTAAGTTTTACACTATCATCCGTGTTTTCAAGCAATCTAACAGTATCTTCCTCAGTCTCTATTACAGTGCCCATATGATGATGGTAAGCAAGTGGCATCCCTTCATCTTCAAGATATTTTCCCATTTCTGAAATTTTTTCATAGTATTTTTTAGACTCTTCAAGATTCATTTGAGGTCTTGTAGATAATTTTCGATTTGGATCTCCTTGAATTGAACCAGAAACTTCAGCAAAAACCATGCAAGGTGAATTACAATCTTTAAAAAGTTTTAACTGATCTTGAATTAGATTTTTTTCTTCATTAACACTATTGGTTCTTAAATTAGCTCCATACCAACCTGAGCAAAGATTTAGATTAAATTCATTAAGTTTAGGAATTAATTCTTCTGATTTTTTTGGAAATTTACCCCCAGATTCAATTCCAATAAATCCTGCTTGACTAGCTTCAGATAAACATTGCTCTAAAGAAGTATCGCCTCCCAATTCAGGCATATCATCGTTACTCCATGCAATTGGTGCTATTCCTAATTTTACTGACATAAAAATTTATTAAAAAGTTAAATGAATTTTTAAATGATGATTTTATGTGCATCAAGAAAATTATGTTTTTAATTAATGTTTAATTCATCATTAAAAAAATGTTTCTTGATTTTATTTTTTAATTCTGTTGTATATTCTTATGATTAACTTTTCTTTAATGGGAGCAGGACGTATTGGAAAAATGCATGCTAAATTTATAGCAGCCCATCCAAAAGCAAAATTAAAATATGTATATGATGTTAATTCACAATTTGCTGAAGAAATAGCAAAATCAACAGGTTGCTCAATAGCATCTTCACCTGAAGAAGCTATCAAGGCTGACGATGTAGGTGCAGTTCTAATAGCATCGGCTACTCCAACTCACACTCAATTTATTACAATGGCAGCAAAAGCTGGGAAAGCAATTTTTTGTGAAAAGCCAATTGATTTAGATATCAATAAAGTTAATGAGTGTATGGAAAATATTAAGGGAACAGACGTTCCTATTCAAATTGGCTTTAATAGAAGATTTGACGCCAGTCATGCAAAGGCGCAACAGGCAAAAATAAAAAAAGAAATTGGTGAGTTGGAAATGGTAGTTATTACAAGCAGAGATCCTGAGCCTCCAGGAATTGACTATTTAAAAGCTGCAGGAGGATTTTTTAGAGATACCACTATCCATGATTTTGATTTAACTAGATTTATATTGGGCGATGATCCTGTGGTTCAAATATCTGCATTCGGAGATGCTTTATTTGATAAAAATGCGCAGCAGGAAAAAGATCTTGATACTGCTATGTTTATTTTAAAGTCAAAAAATGGAGTTTTAATTCATATAAATAATTCTAGAAGAGCTGTGTATGGTTACGATCAAAGAGTTGAAGTATTTGGTAGTAAAGGTATGGTAATTTCAAACAATCAAACCCCTACTTCTCTAGAAAGATACACAAGTACATCTACAAATGAAAAAGAGCCAATACATTTCTTTTTTATCGAAAGATACGAGCAAGCTTACAGGGATCAATTTAATGAGTTTGTAAAATGTGTTGAAGGTAAAACAAAACCATTAGTTGGATTTGAAGACGGCAGAAACGCTTTGATAATAGCTAACGCAGCATATGAGTCGCTTGAAAGTGGTAAAGCAATAGATATAAAATTCTAATATGTCCAATAAATATATATCTGAACAATCTAACCAATTTAAAGATAAAATAATAATTGTAACAGGAAGTACTCAAGGAAGTGGAGCTGAGACTGCAAAATTACTAGCAAGCAGAGGTGCTAAGGGAATAACTATATGTGGAAGAAATAGCGATAAAGGAAATAAAGTAAAATCTGAAATAGAAAGCATAGGTACAGAATGCTTATACGTTCAAGCAGATTTAGAGAAACTTACAGACTGTAAAAAAATAGTTTCTGAGACTGACAAAAAATTTAATACTGTAGATAGTTTTATCAATGTTGCTGCCTTTACTGAGAGAGGAACGATCTTAAGCACAACAGAAGAAAATTATGATAAAAATTTTAATGTAAATGTCAAAGCACCTCTTTTCATGATGCAAGATGTTATAAAAATAATGATAAGAGATAAAAAAAAAGGAACTATTGCACATATTTTATCAATGGCAGCTTATAGTGGTATGCCTTTTCTAACTGCTTATAGCGCTTCAAAAGCAGCTTTAGCAATAATGATCAAGAACGTTGCTAATTCAGTTTCAGGACACCAAATAAGAGTTAATGGCGTAAACTTAGGTTGGACTGACACACCAGCAGAAACAACTATACAAAAAAAATTTCATGATGCTGATGACAATTGGCTTAAAGAAGCAGAGGCAAAAGTTCCATTTAAAAGACTAAATAAACCTTTGGATGTTGCAAAAATACTAGCTTTTTTATGCTCAGATGAATCTGGTATTATGACTGGAAGCATTGTTGATTTTGATCAAACAGTTGCTGGATGGCACTCCTATTCAGCTTATGATACTAAAATCTTAGATGATAGTATCTTAGGTGAATAACTATATTTCTTTATATAATTAGTTAAATGAAAATAATTGATGCACATCAGCATTTTTGGGATCCATCTAGAGGAGATTATCATTGGATGTCAAAAAATAATCCAATATTAAATCGAAAATATGAAGTTAAAGATTTATCTCAAGCTTCTAAATCAATTGATTTATACAAAACAGTTTTAGTACAAGCTGCAGCAACTAATGCTGAAACAGAATATATGCTTAATATCGCTGAAAATTCAGATTTAGTGTCTGGAGTTGTGGGATGGGTAAACTTTGAAGATCCAAATCAATTAGAGCAGTTAAAAACTTTTGCTAAAAATCCAAAATTTGTAGGTGTGAGACCTATGATACAAGACATCCCTGATGAAAATTGGGTTTTAAATAAAGATTATGATATTTTTTTTAAAACTATAATAGATCTTGATTTGAGTTTTGATGCACTTGGGTTTCCAATTCATTTAAATAATTTTTATATTATTGCATCTAAGTATCCATCTTTAAGATTTGTAATTGATCATTTGATGAAACCAAAAATTTGCAATAATGATCAAAAAGAATTTGATCATTGGAAGAATATAATAAATAAATTTTCTAATTTAGATAATGTTTATTGTAAGTTTTCTGGAATGGTTACTGAGGCTTGTGAAAATTGGACTGAAGATGATTTAAAACCTTATTCAAATGAAATTCTAAAAATATTTACAGATAAAAAAATATTATGGGGGTCTGATTGGCCAGTATGTAATTTAAGAACAGATTATGTTGGTTGGTTTAACACTGCACAAAATTTAACTAATAATTTGAGTTTAGATCAAAAACAAAATATATTTTATGATAATGCGATAAAATTTTACAAACTAAAAATTTAAATTATGAAAAAAAATAAAATAAAAGATACAGGTTTAGAAATTACAGAATTAAGTTTTGGTACATCATCATTGGGAAGTATGCCTGACACTTATGGATATGAAGTGTCTGAAGATAGAGCTCAAAAAACTCTAAATAGATTTTTTCAAGGACCTGTTAATATGCTTGATACATCAAGAAATTACGCAATGGGTGAAAGTGAAAAAAGAATTGGAAGAGCAATTAAAGAAAATGGAGGTTGGCCAAAAGATTTACTTCTATCAACTAAACTTGATAGAGATATGGATACTTTAGTTCTTGATAAAAATAGAGCCAGACAATCTTTTGAAGAAAGTTTAAAAACTTTAAATACAGACTCAGTTGATATTTTATTTTTACACGATCCTGAATATGCTAAAGATGTGAATGATATCACTAAAAAAGATGGTGCAATGGATGAGTTGTTTAAAATAAAAGAAGAGGGTTTAGCTAAAGCTGTGGGTTTAGCGATGGGAAAAATAGACTTAATGTTTCCACTGATTAAAGATTGGGATTTTGACGTGATAATTAATCATAACCGGTATACCCTTATAAATAGAGAGGCTAATAAAATGTATGAATATGCTTCTAGTAAAAATATTGCAATTTTTAATGCAGCTCCATACGCAGGTGGAGTTTTAGCAAAAGGTCCTGATAATTTTAAAAAAGTAACCTATCAGGATGCTACGGAGGAGAAATTAGCCCCTGCTCGTGAGTTTGAAAAAGTTTGCAAAAAACATAATGTGGAATTAGGAGCAGCTGCACTTCAGTTTTCTTTAAGAGATAATAGAATTACCTCAACTATATGTGGTGTAACTAGTGTTGAAAGTATAGAAAAAAATTTGGCTTGGGCTAATGCTGAAATTTCTGGTGAGTTTTGGGATGAAGTTTTAAAACTTCCATTTTCAAGTAACGACCCAGAGTCTGATAGAGTTTTTACTGCTGGGTAAAATAAATCAAATTTTAATATTTAAACTTACTAAAAAGATGAAATTAATGACAATTCTTTGAATTGACAAATTTTAATTAAATTGGCTTAATATTAAAAAGGAGAAATCATGAAAGCATATATTATGGGAAACTACACCGAAAAAGCATTTCAAGGATTTTTAAAAGATCCAACAAGTGACAGGAACGCTGTAGTAGAACAACTAACAAAAGCAATGGGTGGTACTATGCATAGTATGGACATAGTTAGAGGCTCTTTTGATTTTATAGTTGTTGCAGAAGTGACTACATTTGAAGATTTTGCTGCCATTAAACTGGTTGTGGAAGCATCAGGTGCGGTAAAAAACTTGACAATGCTAGAAGCTATAGATTTTACAAAAGCTACAACTAAAGCTAGTAAAATTGGTTACAAAGCACCAGGTCAGTAGTTAAAATTAAACTTCCAGTATTAATTGCTGGAAGTTAAAAACTTCATATAAAAATTGACTAACTCTCTATTTAATAAATAATACCAATAAAAATTTATGAATGTTCTTGAAGATAGTTTCGGTAGAAAATTTCCTTATATAAGACTTTCTATATCAGATGTTTGCAACTTTAAATGTGGGTACTGTTTACCAGATGGCTATAAAATTGATAAGAGTGATAACAGAACTTTTATTAATATAGAAGAAATTGGAAGATTAGCCAGAGCACTATCTGAACTAGGTGTATCAAAAATTAGACTTACTGGTGGTGAACCGACTGTTAGAAAAGATTTTTTTGAGATTGTTAAAATTATAAAAAAAAATTCAGGAATAAAGAAAACTGTAATAACTACTAATGGTTATAGATTAGATAAAATAGCAAATGATATAAAAAATAGTGGCTTAGATGGTATTAATATTAGTATCGATAGTTTAAATGCTGAAACTTTTAGAAAGATTACAGGTCATGATAGATTGGAAGAAATTCTTAGAGGTATTAAAAACTTACAAAAATTAAATTTCAAAAATATTAAAATCAATGCTGTTTTACTAAAAGGAGTAAATGACTCTGAGAAAGATTTTAATGATTGGGCTGAATTCGTAAAAAATAATGAAATTGATTTTAGATATATTGAGTTAATGCAAACAGGAGATAATCTAGACTATTTTAACAACTATCATGTTCCTGCTAAAAAATTTACAGACTATTTAAATAACAACAATTGGGTTATTCAAACATTTGGTAAAGATTCAGGGCCATCAAAAAACTATTTAAACCCAAAGTTCAAAGGGAAATTTGGTGTTATCGCTCCCTACTCTAAAGATTTTTGTAAAAGTTGTAATAGGTTAAGAATAACGGCTAAAGGTGATTTAAGATTATGTTTGTTTGGTAATACTGGAATAAATATTAGACATTTAATGCAAAAGGATAGTCAAATTGAAGAATTAAAAAATTTGATTTTAAAACAGCTTAATTTTAAAAAAGAGTCTCATTATTTAGAGATCGGTGAAACTGGTTTAACAAAGAATTTATCAACTACTGGTGGTTAATATGAAAAATTTAAAAGTAATAAAAAATAATGAATTAAAAGATTGGGCAGAAGAAATTTTTAAAAAAAATTCTTTTAATATGGTGGATGTTTCAACCAAAAAGGAAACTCACAGAAGAGCTTTAGCATCTGGAAAAATTTATGTTGGCAAAGAAGTTTTTAATTTAATTAAAAATAATGAAATGCCTAAAGGAGACCCAGTAGCTTTAGCTGAAGTTTCAGCAGTTTTAGGGGTTAAAAAAACCAGTGAATTAATACCTTTATGTCATCCATTACCAATTGATCATACTGCTACTAAAATCATTATGCATGATGAAGAAAGTTCACTTGAAGTATTTTGTGTTGTTTCTGCGTATGCAAAGACAGGTGTGGAGATGGAAGCAATTATGGGAGTAAATGCTGCCTTAATAACTATTTACGATTTAAGCAAAATTGTTAATCCTCATTTAAAAATTGATGATGTGAAATTATTAATTAAAGAAGGTGGAAAAAGTGGTCTATGGAAAAATCCTGATGGACTACCTAATTTTTTAAAAGAAATATTTTAATTAAAATATTGATGAAGATACAAATTGAATTATTTGGAGCAAGCCGAGATTTTAATGATCATGATTTTCTAGAATTTGATATTGAAAACAATTCAACAATTAAAGATATTAGAAATAAAATAGTTGAATACTTAGATAAAAAATTCAAGGGTAATGAAAATTTTAAAAAGATTGTAAATTCATCTGCATTTTGTTCTGAAAATAACAATATCGTCAGCGACAATTATAAAATAACAAGTAACGAAAAAATTGCTATTATACCCCCTATTGGAGGAGGTTAATGCTTCATACAAAAATAATAGATACAAAAGAAAAAAAACTTTCAATTTTAGAAGCTGAAAATTTTATTTCCTCTTCTGAATTTGGAGCATCAATCTTTTTTTCTGGAACTGTCAGAAATCAAAACGATAATAAAAGTGTATTAGGTATAACTTATGATAGTCATGATGCACTTGTTATAAAAAGTTTTGAAGAAATTTATAATGAAGCAGATCAAAAGCTAAATATCAAAGATAAAGCAGTATTTATTGAACATGCAAAAGGTTACTTAAATCTTGGTGAGGTAAGTATTATTATTGCTGTTGCCTGCAAACATCGTGATGAAGCTTATATTTTATCTAGATATATAATCGAAGAAATTAAGAAAAGATCTCCTATATGGAAAAAAGAGCATTATCAAAATAACGATAGTACATGGTTAAAAGGAAACCCTATAATTAATGAAAAAAATTAAATTCTCAGAAATAACACCTGAAAAAATTTACTTTAAGAGAAGAGATTTTATCAAAAAACTTGGCTTATCAACAAGTTCTTTAATGATTGGTCAAAACTTTTTAAATAGTGCTAATGCATCAACGATGAACCTAGAGCCAACTGAATATAAATATATATCCACTTATAATAATTATTATGAATTTGGAACTAGAAAATCAGACCCTGTAGAAAAATCTCAAAACTTTAAAACAAGTCCCTGGAGTTTGACAATAGATGGTGAAGTTGAAAAAAAAATTACTTTAACAGTAG
>Ga0099799_10018_pt1 | contig 50018 bp, 49 predicted proteins | sample Uncmet6_SortLC_1_FD_89033 | JGI IMG/M metagenome (GOLD analysis project Ga0099799, IMG submission 89033) | Marine eukaryotic communities from CALCOFI LINE 67, Pacific Ocean - CN11_C50_N6_SortLC_1 | ecosystem: Environmental > Aquatic > Marine > Oceanic | place: Pacific Ocean: Monterey Bay...
GAGTATCTGCTTGGCTTGGACTGGTCAATGCCGATGTGGCGAAGCTTGATCCAGACGGTGGGGGAGTTAAAGGTGCTTGCGTAGAAATATTTTGTCTTGAGTTATCTTGATTAGACATAGATCCATTGGCAGATTGAGGTTTAAGCCAAAACACCAAACCGATGACCAATAGAAGAATAAAACCAATGATGATCCAAACATAATGATTGCGAAATCCTTGCATGTAGAGATCCATCCCTATTTCTTTTTTGTTTTAGTAGATTTAAAGAATCCACGTATAAAAATAGCACAGTAAACATAAAATACTGTAAAAATGGATAAGCGGATTTGATAACATGGCGACAGCATTTTGACTGCTTCGCACTGGACATACATGACGGCTAAATCTGAAAAAATCCCTCGTCGCCACCTCAGTGGTGTTTTTCTGCTGAATAAGCCTTTAGGGTTAAGTTCAAATGCAGCTTTGCAAAAAGTTCGCTGGTTATTTCGGGCGCAAAAGGCAGGACATACGGGTGCACTGGATCCTTTAGCCACAGGCTTGCTACCTATTTGTCTGGGGGAAGCAACCAAGTTTTCACATTATTTATTAGATTCGACCAAACGTTATCAAACCGTGGTCAAACTCGGACAAACCACTTCGACGGGTGATGTAGAGGGGGAGATTCTTAAGCGTAGAAATGTTCCCGCCTTGACCCGTGAAAGTATTGAACAAGTGCTGGATCAATTCCGTGGGGATATTCAGCAAGTTCCGCCGATGTACTCCGCCTTAAAGCGCGATGGACGTCCTCTGTATGAATTGGCGCGACAGGGTATTGAAATTGAACGTGCAGCCCGTCCTGTAACCATTTATGAGTTAAAACTGATGGATTTCGATGCAGAAAGTTTAACCTTGGATGTGACTTGTTCTAAAGGGACTTATATTCGGGTATTGGGGGAGGATATTGGTGAGGCGCTCGGTTGTGGTGGTCATCTCACCCATTTGCATCGAATCCAGACGGGACATTTTCAACTCATCCCTGAATATAGCATTGAATATTTAGAACAACTGAATGAAACACAGCGCGATATGCTATTATTGCCGGCCTACGCACCCGTCGAATATTTACCGAAAGTTCAAATTCCTGAAGGCCGTCACAAATATTTTTGTAATGGTCAGGAAAGTAATATCGAACATCCACCTGCGCCTGAAGTTCTAGTATTTGATCAAGATCATTGTTTGGGTCTGGCTGAAATTACCGATAAAAAAAGATTGGTGCCGAAGCGTCTTTTAAATTTATAGGCATAGTTCCCCATGGAAATCGAAGTCATACTCAGCTTAATCTTTTTTGCGTTTTGTGCAGGTGCAATTGATGCGGCAGTGGGTGGGGGTGGCTTGATTCAGATTCCTGCTCTGATGAGTACCTTTCCGCAAATGTCACCTGCCACCGTAATTGGAACCAATAAGCTCTCTTCAGTTTTCGGCACAGCTTCTGCGGCCTATACCTTTGTGCGCAAGGTTAAATTACAGTGGAAATTACTGGCGGTGATTGCCGTATGTGCCTTGATCAGTTCTTTTCTGGGGGCAGCTTGTTTGTCCTTGATTCCTCAGTCGGTGTTACGTCCATTTGTCTTTGTGATGTTAATCGTTATTGCGATTTATACATTGGTAAAAAAGAATTTTGGACAGGTACATGTTGCTTTAAGTATCACGCCTAGAGTACTTATGCTTGCTGCAATTGGGAGCTTGCTGATTGGATTTTATGACGGAATTTTTGGTCCAGGGACCGGCAGTTTTTTTATTTTCTTCTTTATCCGCTTTTTGAATGTTGATTTCTTACATGCTTCAGCATTATCAAAAATCGGAAATTTCATGACCAATATTGCTGCTCTTAGCTTTTTGGCACCGACAGGTCATGTGATTTTTCAGATTGGTCTTATGATGGCGGTTGCCAATGTGATTGGCTCTATAGTCGGTGTACGTGTTGCGCTGAAATATGGCAGTGGCTTTGTACGAATTATCTTTTTGATTTTGGTTTCGATCTTGATCTGTCGCATTGGTTATCAAATGTTTGTAACAGGATAGTCGATCAAACAACGTTCTGAAACAGATTTTGACATCAACGAACTTTTTTTCATGCATTGAAAAAGTAAACTAAAGGTAGCCAATCGGCTGCCTTTTTCTTATTTAGCCACATGATAATAGCCAGAATAGGGATGATAAATAGATGAATATTTTTGAAGCATTACGGGAAAGTCATGACAATCAACGTGCTCTTTCTGAACAATTAATACAGACGCATGGACACACTGAACTACGTGAACAATTGTTTCAGGCCTTAAAAAATGAACTGTGGGCGCATTCTGTTGCAGAAGATCGCTATCTTTATATTCCATTAATGTTTAATGATATTGGGCTGGATATTAGCCGACATGCCTTATCAGAACATCATGAAATGGATGAGCTTGTTGAACAGCTTGAAGAAACTGATATGAGCAGTCCAAGTTGGTTGGCGATTGCTAAACAGTTAAGTGACGTGGTACATCACCATTTAAAAGAAGAAGAGCATAAATTCTTCCAGCAGGCTGGTAAAATTCTGGATGACAAACAAAAAGAAAAACTGGGTCAGCAATATTTAAAAGAATACGCCAAATATAAGAAGCATGAACTTGTCTGATATTAAATGCTCCATTCTTTAGCGTATTTTAAAGTCGAGTTACGAGTTACGTAGTAGAGTGATCAATGTCTTGACGCGATGCGCGTAGCGTAACTCCAATTGAGGCAAGCATAATAAAACCAAGGGCAATCCATTGTAATAACGTAATGTTTTCATGCAATAAGATTAAACCTGCGAGTGCGGCCAAAGCAGGAGAAAGGCTTGATAATGTGCCGTAGCTGAGTTTAGTCAGTCTTTTTAGGGCAAATAAATCTAGTGCATACGGAATAGCGGTGGCTAAGATGGCAATCAACAATGCCTTTGGCCAAAACTCAGAATCGAGAAGATGTTCAGGTTGATGAACTAAACCAATGGGCAATAACACCATCGCTGAAAGACTAATGGCAATGGTCAAGGCATGCATCCCGATATTTTGGCGTACCACTTTATGTCCAAAGTAGATATAAAATGCCCAGCATAAACCTGCCCCAAGTGCAAACGCTGCACCAGTTAAGGAGAAGTTTGCCTGAGCCGCTTGTTGCCAAGGTACCATCAGGGCAATCCCTAAGATGGCACAGATTACCCAGATATAATCGCGGCGTTGCTGAATCGAAAGTAAGGCGAGTCCCAGTGGGCCAATAAACTCTAATCCAACCGCAATCCCTTGGGGCAATTTGCCAAGAGACATATAAAACAACACATTCATGACACCTAAAGCGCCACTATAACCGAGTAAGTCACGCCATTTTAAAGTCGAAAGCTTGCTTAAGATTTTCCAAGATCGAAACATGAAAAAGACTAAAACTGAAGCAAAGCAGAGCCTTAAAATGGTTACACTCAAGGGATCTAATACTGCAATTAATTGCTTGGCAAAAGATGCGCTAACTTGATAACACATCATCGACAACATCATGGCTAGGACAGCAATCAATGGAGTATTAGACATGGTGAGGGCTCAAAAGATATAAATAACTGAAACGATAAATCTTGTATGCAATAACATCTATTATAAGAAACTGAGATGAGTCTTTCATGGCACTACATGGTCTGTACGTTTAGCGCGTTGCGTTGTCACTGTGCAACCCACCGAAGCTGTAATAATCGTTGCTAAAGCAAGCCATTGACTCCATATTAATTTTTCGCCCAAAAAGATGAAACCGGAAAATGCAGCAACCGCAGGTTCCATGCTCATCAGTGTACCAAAGCTTAGTGCAGTGAGTCGTCTTAATGCCAGCATTTCCAGTGAAAAAGGCAAGGCACTGGCTAAAATTGCAAGTGCAATAAAATAAAAAATATAGGGAAGTTCAAAGACGTGCGCCATAGAGCCTGTTAGAAATGCAATCGGAATTAATAGCAATGCACCAATTGTCATGCCTAGAAATACCGTGTGATTGCCTGAAATGCCTGAAGGCTTCTGACCTGCAATAATATACAATGCCCAACAAGCACCTGCCGCTAAGGCATAAGCTATTCCAATCAGATCCAGATGATGGCTGGCCTGATGAAATGGAAACAGTAAGAGTAAGCCTACAATGGCACAGCACACCCAGATCAAATCGTATTTTTGTCTAGCATAGTAAAGAGCAATACTTAACGGCCCAACAAACTCAAATGCCACTGCGATGCCCAAAGGTAAACGTTGCAGCGATAAATAAAATAAGGCATTCATTCCTGCCAGCGCCAGACCATAACTGATAATTGCTTTCCAGCGAACCTTTTGCCACTGGATTTTCCATGCCTGAAAAATCACCGCTAAAATCAGCGCGCCAAAACATAGTCGCATCGCAGAAACCGTCAGAACGGGGTAGCTTTGAAATAAGACTTTGGCGAGAGAACCGCTACTTTGCACACAGATCATCGCCACAAGCAGAAAAATTAAAGCTTGTAATTGCGACTTCGGACTAGATAAGGACATTTTGAACAAACGGTATATTTTTAAGCATGATAATTCATGTTGAGACAAAAAAGCCACAGACATTGCTGTGGCTTTTGAGCAAAAATTTTATTAGAACAAGATACGAACGCGAATCGTACCTTCGACTTCGCTCAACATATCCAGAGCTTCCTGAGAGGCAGATGCATCAACATCCATGACCAGATAGCCAATATCACCTTTGGTCATTAAACTTTGACCAGAAATGTTAATACCTTGATCTGCAAATAGATTATTGATTTTAGACAATACGCCTGGAATATTCTTGTGAATATGCAACAGACGATGTTTACCTTCAGTCAATGGCAATGCGATTTCTGGGAAATTCACCGCAGAAAGCGTCATACCCTTATCAGAATACGCGACAAACTTTTCAGCTACTTCAAGACCAATATTGGCCTGCGCTTCCATAGTTGAACCGCCCACATGTGGGGTGAGGATCACGTTTGGAATATTACGTAGTGGAGAAATAAATTCTTCACCATTGGCTTTAGGCTCTTTCGGGAATACATCGACCGCTGCACCTGCAAGATGACCAGATTTCAATGCATCTGCCAAGTCTTCAATCACCACACAGGTACCACGTGCCGCATTCAAGAAGATTGAACCTTCTTTCATTTTAGCAAACTGTTCTTTTTTGAAGAAGTTGCGTGTAGACGGTACATCTGGAACGTGTAAAGTCACCACATCAGCCGTTGCAAGTAATTCATCCAGTGAACCTACTTGACGTGCATTACCTAATGGGAGTTTGGTCACGGCATCAAAATAGATCACTTTCATACCAAGACTTTCTGCCAATACAGAAAGCTGAGAACCAATCGAACCGTAACCCACAATACCTAAAGTCTTACCACGTGTTTCAAAAGAACCAACCGCAGATTTATTCCATCCACCTGCATGGGTATCTGTTGATTTCTCTGGCACACGACGCAACAATAAAATTGTTTCAGCAAGAACCAGTTCAGCAACGGAGCGCGTATTTGAATACGGTGCGTTGAAAACTGGGATACCACGTGACATCGCGGCTTTTAAATCAACCTGATTGGTTCCGATACAAAAGCAGCCAACCGCGATCAATTTATTCGCAGCTTCAAACACTTCTTCAGTGAGTTGAGTGCGCGAACGAATCCCAATAAAGTGCGCATCTTTGACGGCTTCTTTTAGAGCGTCGCCTTCAAGCGCAGTTTTATGATAATCGATGTTGGTATAACCCGCTGCATTGAGAGTATCGATGGCGTTTTGGTGAACACCTTCTAACAACAAGAAACGAATTTTATCTTTAGGTAGTGATAGATGTTGGCTCATTACGGCTCCGCTACAAAGGCCAAATTTAGTCGCGAAATTATATCACAAGTCCTGCCAGTTGTTTATGCGTTATCACGCAACGATATGGAATCATGAGCTGAATAAATTTCAATTTATTGACAATCTAATTCAAGTTGTGGTTGGCAGATTAAAAAATTGAATATTTCTAAATAAGCTATTCAACACATTTTGTAGTGACTGTATGTTTAAGCGATGCTTTATCCAGCGCCTGCTTACATGTAAAATAAGATGAATATTTGGTAAAACACCAAACGCTTTTAGAAATTTGTGAGTCATGCTGCAACTTGTGTATGTGGATTGCAGTACAATTTTCAAATTTCTTAACCCCACCTGTTTATTTCTTGCTAGGCCTGTAAACGATGAATGCTCCAGTCGCTTTAACACCTGAGTTACTTACCCAATTAACTGCGATCGTCGGTGAAAACCGAATTAAAACCGATGCGGATAGTCTTGAAAATTGGGGACGCGATCATACCAAGCATTTTGATCCAAACCCATCAGTCATCGTTTTTCCATCAAGTACTGAGCAGGTTCAAGCGATCGTCAAACTTGCCAATCAATTTCATGTGGCGATTACACCATCAGGTGGTCGCACAGGTTTATCGGCAGGTGCAGTTGCGACCAACGGTGAAATTGTCATTAGTATGGACAAGATGAACCAGATTCTGGAATTCTTCCCAGCAGATCGTATGGTACGTGTACAAGCAGGGGTGGTGACTGAGCAATTGCAGAATTACGCTGAAGAACAGGGCATGTATTATCCAGTTGATTTTGCATCTGCTGGTTCGAGCCAGATTGGCGGTAATATTGGCACCAATGCGGGCGGTATCAAAGTTATCAAATACGGCATGACGCGTAACTGGGTGCTAGGTTTGACCGTAGTCACAGGTAAAGGCGATATTTTACGCTTAAACAAAGGCATGGTTAAAAACGCAACTGGCTATGCATTACAACATTTGTTTATTGGTGGTGAAGGAACTTTAGGTTTAGTGACTGAAGCTGAAATTAAACTGGAACGTCAACCACAAAATCTACAGGTATTGGTGCTAGGTGTGCCTGATTTTGATGCGGTGATGCCTGTATTACATGCATTCCAAAAGGAAATTGACCTGACGGCTTTTGAGTTCTTTGGTGAACTGGCGATGCAAAAAGTGTTGGATCGTGGTCATGTCCAACGCCCTTTTGAAACGCAATGTCCATTTTACGTGTTACTTGAATTTGAAGCACCGTATGAGCCGATTATGGATAAAGCCATGCAGATTTTTGAACATTGTATGGAACAGGGTTGGGTGCTTGATGGCGTGATGAGCCAAAGTCTGGATCAGGTTGAAAGCTTGTGGCGTTTGCGTGAAGATATTTCTGAGTCGATTGCGCCGTTTATTCCGTATAAAAACGACATTTCAGTTTTGATCACACATGTGCCTGCATTTATTAAAGAAATTGATGACATTGTGCAGGACAATTATCCAGACTTTGAAATTTGTTGGTTTGGTCATATTGGTGACGGGAATTTACATTTAAATATTTTGAAACCTGAGAATTTAAGCAAGGATGAGTTCTTTGCCAAATGTCAGGTGGTGAATAAATATGTATTCGATACAGTGAAAAAATATGATGGTTCAATTTCGGCTGAACATGGTGTAGGGATGACCAAAAAACCGTATTTGGAATATTCGCGTTCACCTGAAGAAATTGGTTATATGAAAGCCTTGAAACTGGCATTTGATCCGAACGGTATTATGAATCCGGGTAAATTGTTTGATTTATAAAAATCACAAAACTGTAGAAGCTACATAGTTTCTACAGTGTAATTGAGATTGGCGTAGCATCATAAAGCTACGCCTTTTGTTTTTTAGATGTGTGAAAAAGATGTTACGTTTAATTGCGATTTCTGGATTATGTTTGGGACTGATGACGGGTTGTGCCACAACCACTAAGTTAATGTCATTGGGTGGTGGCGAAAGCCCAATGCAACAGGTTTTAAAAGCGCAGCCTGAGATTAGTAAAGAACATCAAAATACCTCGATTCAGCAAGTGTTTAATCGCGTTGAATCTCCTACTGTTTCCAGAATTACAGTCATTCAAACGGGTTTAATGGATGATTCGGTGTCTGCGATTAAAACTGAATATTTATTTAAGTTGGATGATAAAAAATGGCAGTTGCAAAATAAACAGCAGAGTTATCAATGTGCCAGAGGCAAGAATACTCGAGGTTTTCAGAGCAAGTTGTGTTCTTAGTGTTTTAGGCTTTATTGCTTGAATAAATAAGAAATTTTAGGTAAAAGCATATCGGAAGATATGCTTTTTTTATGAGAATTTTATAATAATGAATATTTTGATCGTTGGAAATGGATTCGATTTGTCACATTATTTGCCAACGAAGTATGACCATTTTATGGTTGCAATGGGAGCTATAGAAGGTTGGGATGAAGATAAAGGCGAAATGGGCTTTGATGATCTATTTGGTTCTCTATATGAAAAAGAAAATTATTTCTTTAAATACACAAAAGCAATGTATCAAACAGATCAGATCAAAGTCTCTATTGATCAAATTAAAAAAATAAAGCAACAGTTGGAGAAAAGTGTTTGGTATCAATATTTTTCTGACCATGTTAAAGAAATAAAGACTTGGATTGATTTCGAAAAAAAATTGAAGAAGCATTGAACTCGATTTGTAAATTCTTAAATAGAATTGAAGATTCTTTTAATGAGTTTGGGGAGTGTAACTTCCCAATTTATTTATTAGATAAAGATCAGAAGAAAAGTATAAATGAATTCTATATTTCTTTAGTTGATAGTAAAAATTTTTCAATTTTAAATTTGATAAATAAAAATTTGAACTTTGGTAATATTACTGATTTTTGGATTGATCATAAAATAGGAGAAATTGATAAAAATTGGTTCTATTCAAGTGAAAATTATGAGTATGGAATTTCCTCTGAAAAGTACATATCTTACTTAAATCAACAATTGGAGTTTTTTATTATAATTTTTAATTTCTATTTAGAAAATATTGTTATGCAATTAAAGTCTACTATAAAGCTAAAATTAATAGCTGATGAATTTGAAAATTTAGATAGAATTTATTCTTTTAATTATACAGATCCCTATTCGAATTTTTATAGATTTAAAAAAGATATAGATTTTCTTCATGGGCGAACGGGAGTTGATCAAAATATTGTGTTAGGTATCTCTGATTTAAATAATGATTATTTAATAAAAATAAAGGCTTATGGTTTTGCTAAATATCATCAAAAAATGTATAAGAATACTGATTATATTTTTTTAAGTGAAATTATTAATCATTTTTATTATACAGAGAGACAAGTAAAAAGTTTGGGTGATGAAATAAATAGTTACTTGGATAATCCATCTTTAAGTGTTGATGTATATTTTAGATCTATGTATGATGCTAAGATTAGGGATTATGGATTGTTAAAGAGAAGTTTTGAGGGGGTTTACAATATTAAAATATGGGGACATTCATTAGATCAATCTGATGAAAATTATATCAAAGAGATATTTTCATTTAATGGTGAATTTATTGAGCAGCGTTGTGATGTAACTATATTTTACTTTAATGAGAATGCAAAATTTGATTTATTAAGTAACTTATTAGCTATCTTAGGCAATAAATTAATTGAAAAATGGATGAAAAAAAGTTGGTTGAAGTTTAAACCAAATCCAAATATTGTAGAAATAAATAATATTCAGCCTGTTGATTTAATAAAATTTTATGAGGAATAATTTTTTAGATATCTTTTAAATTCAACGATCAGTAGAAGCAAGCTTCTACTGATCGTTTTTAATTTTAAAACCCACTTTGTAGAATACGAACTTTGACATCCACCACATGATCTTTGATCGCTTCAAAATGTCGCTGCATATGTGCAGTTAGCATATGCGTTTCAAGATGTACGGTGCTTTGCCATTTTTCCAGCACCATAATTAAGTTTGGATCTTGAGTTTGTATTTCAAGCGCAGGTAAGTGATCAATTAAAGTCTCGTAACCATAACAACCATCTTCTGCCAACACCGTAGGAGTAATTTTTTTAAAGGCATCTAAAACAGCTTGACGATGTTCCGTAGCTGCATGGGTACGAATTTCGGCAATAATCGTCAACATTGTGTTTTCCTTATTCCTGTTCAACTGTAAAAACTTGATCTAAATGGGCTTTATAAGTATCGAGATAGCTCGGCACGTCTGGCATCTTAATCACATCATTGACGATAAAAGTGGGGAGTGAGTCCATTCCCAAAAATTGGTTTGCCTTATGAAAAGGTAAATACACGCCATCTACACCGACGCCGTAAAAAAACTGATCAGGATCGGTAAATGCTTCGATTGGGGCATTCCATGTTAACGACAGCATGTATTTTTTGCCCTGAATCAAACCACCTGAACCATATTTTTTAGTGACATCGGAACGACTACGTCCATCGCTGGCATACAGTACACCATGACCAATGGTAAATACGTCATCGATATATTTTTTCATCGTCCACGGCGCGCCCATCCACCAACCTGGCATTTGATAGATCACCACATCTGCCCAGACATATTTATCTATCTCAACTTGAATATCATAGTCACTGTCCGTCCGCGTTACTTTGACGTCATGACCTAATTGGATTAAATGACGTTGCGCAAAATCGGTTAAGGTATCATTCAATTGTCCATTGGAATGTGCAAATGCTTTAGCACCGTTGATGATTAAGATATGACTCACGGGAGAACCTGATTTTTAAAATTCATGATAGTCAATATAGAGTATTTATTGATGCTAAAAAATGTATGAATCTGCAAATAATTATTGCTTAAAAATCAATAATTATTTATAGGACGTTGTATGCAGCTTATTTTTTTAACTCAAACTGTGGATAACTTTGCATTTACTCACAGTCACAACATGCATAATTTGTGGTTAAATTTTAAAAATAATTTGAAAGAAATAACAATCTTGTGCTTTATTTAACATTTTAATATCGACGCTGAAAATAAAAAGTGCTATGTTTGCGCCAGATTTTTCATAAATCTTGGTCATGTCATTTGACCTCAATCTCACGTTGTTATTTTCTCCTCAAAATTCAGACACTTTGTGAATACAGTGTTTTATTGCTGAGTGTTCAGCACATTAAAAATTCAACTCTCTAAAACTCAATGTTTGTCATTGGGCTGGCGCATATTGATTAGAAAATAATGTTCAGCTTGCAAACAGACATCTTGAATAAGTAGATCACAATGCAAAATATGCAAACGACAACATTAAATCGTCAGACCTTAATGTTTCCGCTGGCTTTGGTTCTGTTTGAACTTGCGGTTTATATTGGCAATGATTTAATTCAGCCAGCGATGCTGGCCATTACACAGGATTTTGGTGTCAGTTCGACATGGGCGCCTTCTTCGATGTCTTTTTATTTATTGGGCGGTGCAAGTGTGGCTTGGTTACTTGGCCCACTTTCAGATCGTCTAGGCCGAAAAAAGGTTTTATTAACAGGTGTGTTATTTTTCGGCATTTGCTGTTTATTGATTTTATTGACTCAAAATATGGCACAATTTTTGGCTTTTCGGTTCTTACAAGGGATCGGATTGACAGTGATTGCTGCGGTCGGTTATGCCGCGATTCAGGAAACTTTTGCTGAACGTGATGCCATTAAAGTCATGGCGTTAATGGCCAATATTTCCTTACTTGCACCATTACTTGGGCCTGTTTTAGGTGCTTTTCTGATTGATTATGTGTCATGGCACTGGGGTTTTGTTGCAATCGCTTTGTTGGCATTGATCAGTTGGTTTGGACTTAAAGCCAAAATGCCAAGTCAGCAGCAGAGTGTGACGCGGCAGCCATTCATTTATTTGTTTGATGATTTCAAAAAAATCTATAGCGATAAAAAGTTTCTGGGTCTGACCTTGGCATTGCCTCTGGTGAGTTTGCCGTTAATGTTATGGATTGCATTGTCCCCTGTGATGTTGGTGGAAGAACTCAAGTTTAGTAGTGTGCAATATGGCTTAGCACAGTTCCCCGTTTTTATCGGGCTGATTTTGGGCAATATTGTGTTGATTAAGATTATGGATCGTTATCCTTTGGGAACCACGATTCTCACAGGCTTACCTATAATGCTATTAGGCACTGTTATCTTAGTGATCGGGGCAATCTGGCAACACTATCTGGTGCCATGTTTATTAATCGGCATGACCTTGATTAGTTTTGGTGAAGGCATTAGTTTTTCGGTGATGTATCGTTTTGCTTTGATGTCATCTGAGATGAGTAAAGGTACAGTTGCAGCAGCAGTGTCGATGTTACTGATGTTAAGCTTCTTTGGAATTATTGAACTGGTGCGCGAACTCTATGTCCATTTTCATATCATGGCATTTAGTCTCGCCTCTTTTGTTTTGATTGCGATGTGGTTTTTAAAACCCAAGCAAGTTTTGCTTAAATTGATGCAGCAACGTAGGCAGGAAGGGCAGTTTTAAGCAAAGAGCGAATCTACGGGTTCGCTCTTTTTATCGCGAAATTATTTTTTTAAGCAACTTAGGTTTGGTTTGATTGTTTTAATTTATGATCAAATACAAAAGGGCCAAACGGTAAAATCGACGCGATCAAACCTAAAATAAACATATGAATCGACCATTTCATCCGTTGGCATACCACCAATAAAACGACGATAAATAAAATAAACAGTAAACCATGCCCCATACCGACATATTTGACCCACAGTGGATTATCCCAAATATATTTCATTGGCATGGCAATAAACAGGAGCAATAAAAAAGACCAACCTTCTAAAAATCCAACAATGCGTAAAGTTTTGACGTTCATCATTCGCTCAAAAAATATAAACAAAGACCGAGTGTAGCCTAGATCGGTTGAAAGCTGAACAACAACTGAGGCTATTTAATTTCCATTGATAATAGTTTGTTTTGCAGCATCAGTAATTCAGGCAAGGTTTCGAGTAATAAACTCATTTGTTTTAAAATTAACATGAAGTAATCCGATGTCGAGTTTTGTTCAGAAAGTTGTCGAATTTCCGATAACTTTTGCTCAATATCTTGTGCAGGAAGTGGTTTTTGTTCGAGTAACGTCTGTTGTAGTGTATCGGTACACCATTTTAATAAGTCCATGACTTGCTGATCATTAATCTTTTGACGATGGCTTCCGAGCGCAGATATATAACTAAGTTGACTATGGCTATACACCAGATAGCGAAAAGCAGAATGAATTAACGCCTGATTCGGTTGCGGTTCCGCGCTTAAACTGGAAATCATACTGGAAAGTTCAGTTTGTGCATTATGCGCCAAACGCCTTGCGGTACGATATTCAACACTATTGGTACAGCCAAACTGGTATTGGTTCAGCACAGCATTTAGGTAATTGATACTTGCTTGACTGGTTTTTTTAATGTTGTTGGAAATATTACGAAAGTTCCAGTCTGGCCAGATAAAGCTCACGGCAAACCATGCAATGCCACAGCCGATGAGAGTATCCAAAATACGTGGCGCAATAATGCTATAACCAAAGCCTTTAAGGTTAAAAATCAACAATACCATTAAGGTTGCCATTGAAGTCGCAAGTGCATATTTTTTTTGACGGAGATAGAAAAAATATACGCCACAAATCACGGTGATGATCAATTGACCTTCGACACTTGGCACAAAATAAAGAATCGGCAGACCTAAAATGACTCCCAGTAAAGTACCTAAAGTTCGTAGTTTTAAACGACTTTTGGTCGCGAAATAAGTCACCTGACAGACAAATAAACTGGTTAGAACGATCCAGTAACCATTTTGCGCAAAGGGTAAAAGTGATACCAGTGAACCTGTGGCAAAGACAAAGGCGATGCGTGTTGCATGGCGAAATAGCGCAGATTTTGGAGTAAGATGCTGTTTAAATTTAAGCCATAAATCTTTGATGCCGTGAATATCATCATCCAATAAGTTTAAATTATCGACATGCTGTTCAAAACGATACGCATAGGTAAATTGTACATCCTGTAAATGACTGAGTTGGTCGTGCAAATCTTTTAAGTTTTTAACGATTAATTTTAGATTTTTGACTTCAGTATTATATGGATGATCCTGTATCCAGTCCTGTAGTGAAAGTTCCAGATTTTCTAGAGCATGTGTGGGATCATGAACTGGCGTAAATGCTTCATTTCGCAAAATACATGCAGATAATTGCTGGCAGGAAAGCGCCAATAACCGAATATTCTTTTGAAAGCGAAAGATCAGATCACTGCGGCTAAAATTGTGTGGGATCTGTTCATAATGTAAATAATTGGCACTCACTTTCTCGTGAATATCTTGCGCGACAAAATATAAATGCAGCCAGTAGATGCTGTTTTTATTAACCCGAGAGGCTTTTAGTCGAGTCAGTAAAGAGGCTTTTGTGGTATTGAGATATTGAACCACTTGCGCATTTTCGTTTGAGAGTTCAAATAATAATGGCTCAACATTATCTTTATTATCAGGGTCAAAGAGTCGGGCTTTGGTCATCAACACATCAGATAAATGGCTAAAGACTTGCGAAAGATTATCCTGAACAGGCAGTGTGGGTTTAATCAGAAAGAAGACAATTGAGGTAATGCCGTACCAAATCACGCCGTACACAAAATAGACGGGTTGTTGATACCAGTGCTGATATTCGCCTAAACCAAATAAACTGTAGATTGAAATTAAAATGGTACCAAACGAAATGGTGGCATAGCGCTGACCAAGTGAACCTAATAAAATTAAAAAACCACTCGAAAGTGATAAATATACAATCAGTAGAAATTTATAAGGTGCTAAAAACTCTAAAATACTGCTGACCGCAAAAAACAATACAGCCACATAAAATAAATTTCGAAGTCGAATGCTTAAGCGATCATCAAAGTCGGTCAATGCTGTCGCAATCGCACCGAGTGTAACTGGAACGATCAACTCATCATGTCCAAGCCAACGCAAGCCAAGCGTTGTTCCTGTCAGAACAATAAAAATTTGAAAGCAATAAACCAGTGTCGCATTAAAATTATAATGTTTGAAGAAACGGGTGAGACCATTCATGAATTGGGAGGATTTCATTAATATTTTTATTGAGGTTGGGCTTTTTTTAAAAGCCTGTCAATCCTGATTCAACAAAAAGGAAGCGAATGATTCGCTTCCTTTGCAAAAATGATTTACGACCTTAATAACCCACGGTAAAACGTTGCTGGATATGATTGTTTTGTTCAAGCTCATCAGCTAGCGCCACCGCAAAATCTTCAGCCGAGATTTTACTGCCTTCTTCGCCGATCAAAAGCTCATCTTTACCCAGGCGAAATTCACCTGTACGTTTACCCGGACCAAATTCAGCAGAAGGCGAAATAAACGTCCAGTCAAGATCATCGATTTCTTTGAGTTTATCGAGAAATGTTGCGGCTGCTTCTGCTTCAGGTTTATAAGCATCAGGAAAATCAGGCGTATCCAAAACACGAATATTTTGATGAGGCACATGTAAACTTCCTGCACCACCAACGATCAAATAACGTTTTACTTTGGAGTCACGTACCGCTTCAATCAATGCATGAGCATCTAAGCCTTGAAAACGAACAGCACTAATCACCGCATCTTGTCCCTTTAATGCATCTACTAAAGCATCATGATCATTTAAATCAACATTAACTGCCATCACGCGTTCCGTATCCGCCACTTTATGTGTGTCTCGCGCAATGGCTTTGACATAGTGACCACGTGAAACCAGTTCTTCCAAAATACGTGAACCTGCCATACCTGTTGCACCAATTAAAGCAATTTTCATTGTTCGCCTCTTTGTTTTTTGTCAAAAATTTAACTTAAGTTTGAATTACAGTGACTTCTATCATGCCCATCTGGCATGTAAGTTACGTTCGTTTTATGTCCATACCCTGTAACAGGTTTTATATAAGTGTTGAGGTATGAATAAGAAATTTAAGCGAGATGGTAATTTTGATAAGGACAGATAGATGAGGTTAAATAGAAAGCTATTTGGAAGAAATGACTTTAGAAACGGAGCGATGGAATCGTTTAATGTACCTAACTCAAAGTGATGGCGTATTGCTTAAAATGATAGGCTGGGAACGTGAAGAATTAATAGAAAACCGTTCCAGTATGCTGAAGTCTGGAATGACTTCGCTTAAGGTATTTATTTTTATTGATAAATTTTAATAATTTTACTTTCGTGGGGGCTTTGTGCGACAAAGCCCTTTATATCGTTACATCAAATTCTTTTGCCCATTCGTTAATTTGAAGAGGTTTCCATTTTTTATCTGTATAAGTTTTATAAATTAATTGATATTGATCATGGGTCAGTAAAGCTAGACGTCCATCATTTCCTCCATTGATTAAATAGCATCTTTCATCAATATTTTGTTTTTCTAATTCATTATTTAAAATTTGAGCAATTTTATAGGGCGCTTCGCCCCAACCATATCCTTTGAAATTATAAAAAATAATATATTCTACTTCATTAATAGTAATACGATGATTCAACCATTCATTTTTTTCATCCCATACTTCAAAATTGTTTTTGACATTACAATAAAAATTCATTTTAGAAAATGCAGGCATCAATTCTTTTAATAATTCAGTAATTCCACCTTGTTCAAAAATATTTTCACCATCACATAAATAGTAACGATAGTCCTTAGAAAAACCTTTTTTTTCATCCCATTGTGTGCATAACTCTCCTTGCGGATCAAAGTTCTCTATAAAGTATTTTTTTACATTCAAATAATCTAACTGACTTGTATACTTAAAATAATTTAACGCTTCTAAGTCATTAACAAATTTTTCGGCATATGTTTTTTTTAGGAAACTCTTCCTCTTTTTATTTAAATATAGAAAAATACCTAAAATTAAAAATAATGTGATTAATGTTATATACATATAGTTCTCAACATTAAATAGTCTGCTAGATTAGCAGAGTATTCAAACTAGTTTAGCGTCTTCAATAAAATAGAAGATATTTTTACCCTTATAGACTGAATTCCAGAGCAATTCAATTTTACCTATAAAACATTATACAAAGAAAAAGCCGATTGATATCAATCAGCTTTACCCCTTAGTTTCAAAACTTAAAAATATTCAACCACTAAATCTTAGGATCGTCCAGATCATCATAAATCATGGTGGTTTTCGGCATTGGTTCAGGTTCAATATTTTCATGTAACCATTCACGCCAGATCGCAAGTAAAATTGCCAAGATCACAGGGCCGATAAATAATCCGACCAAACCAAAACTCGCCAAACCACCTAAGACACCAAACATAATGAGTAAGAATGGAATCTTGGTGGCACCTGAAATCACCAAAGGGCGAATCACATTATCCGAGGTACTGACGATACAAACACCCCATAGCATCACACCAATCGCACCCATCATATGATCTTGAGAAAACAACCAAAGTGCGACAGAGGTATATGCCACAGGCGTTCCAAAAGGAATCAAAGCTAATAAAAAGGTAACAATGGTCAAAACCATTGGATTGGGGACACCTGCTATAAAATAACTGAGCCCTGCTAAAATTGCCTGAGCCACTGCGGTTAAACCAACACCGTAAACAACTGCGCGAGTGGTTTCAGAAATGGTGTCCAGATAATGATGAACACGTGGCCCGATGACCATTTCCATGGCTTTACTGACCTGACTTAAAATGATCGGTCCATCACGGTAAAAGAAATAGAGTGATAAAAGTGCAAAACCTAATTTAACCAGATTTCGGCTAATTTCACTTAAAACAAACCGCCCATAGCCCATATGCCCCTGAATCCACGCGGCTACATTTTGGGTAATACTATTAGGGTCATTATTGATGTCATTGAGGATCCGTGAAACTTCCTTTCCAATAATCGGCAGTTCACGAATAAAATCTGGAACATCTAAATGACCTGAAAAAAATTGTTTTTGTAGTTCAAAAAAGAGATTGCGGCCTTCGTGTTGCAGCATAAATACGCCAAAAGTCAGCGGTACACCAATCACCAAAATAATCAGTAAAATCATGACTGAGGCATTCAGATTTGGGCGATGCACTCCACACAAACGCTGTACCCACAGATAAATTGGCCAAGTCATATACGCAATAATCGCCGCCCAAACCACAGGAACAATAAAATATTTCAGGATATTAAATCCTAAAAAAAGCAGGATAATCAGTAATCCGAACAGTAAAGCTCGTTGTAGGGTTGGCGCGTATTGTTGCACTGAACTCTCTATCTGTTAAATATTGGGCAATTCATCATCTTAACTGAAAACAAATAATCAGAAAATAAATCTTGAGTTGCATTGCGTTGTTAAAATGAACGCAAATAAACTTCTTTCATCATTGTTGAAACCTTCTTTATTTTTTTCTCCCATAGGGATAAATAAAAAGGATTTATGAAAGAAGTCTAATATTGCTTTAAGAATTTAAAGATTTAAACGCAATTAGAACCATTCAGCAGGATCTTCAATCAAAGTATCTAGCAGCGGTTGCCATTGCGTCTGTAATAATAAAAAATTCTTTTGAGATCGATCAAAAATACTCAAGCCCTGCATGGCCAGTTGACCATAAGCACTTCTTTCAGAAATCGCAGCTACAGGTTGTTGTTCGATTTTTTCAAAAAACTGCTGAATGTCTTTACTACTTGAAGTATTGGCTTTCATACGATTGGCTATTAAATGAATTCCAACCTTGCCTTTGCGAATTCGTTTAATATCCTGTAAATGTTTTAAAAAACGCTTGGTACTGTCAATATCAAAAAAAGAAGGTTGAAGCGGCGTGACAATCGCATGCGCTTCACTAATCAGTTGTTCAGCCTGTTCACCTGATAAGGCACCTGGCGCATCAATAATCAGATAATCGATATTTTTAGGCGCATCTCCAATGGATTTTTCATGACGCCAGTCCAGACTCTGAATCGTTGCTGCGGTTTTTGGCCGCTGTTTGAGCCATTGCAGCGCTGATTTTTGATTATCTGCATCGGCTAGCGCAACTTTATATCCTTTTTGCGCCAGTGCCGAAGCCAGTGTAATTGCTGTAATGGTTTTACCACATCCGCCTTTTTGATTTGCTATAAGTATCGTTTTCATGCCCGAGATATATTCTTGATTTACTGGATTAGATTAGCATCTTTTTAGCATTGAAAGGTTACACATGACAAAAGTCTTCAGCTTATTTAAAGTGTTTAAACGTTAAAATATTTAGACCTTAAAGTATGAACCAAATTTAGAGTAGGTAAATTCATGTCCATCTGGATGGCAATGTTAATAGGAGCATGTATTGGTGTCATCATCACCACCTTGATTCTTTCAAATACTCGAAATGGACGTATTCGGGCAGAATATGAACAATATATTAGCGAACTTGAGCTTGAACATCAGCAGGCTTTGGCGCAGGCACAAAAGCGCAGTGTAAATACCAGTCGTGCAGTCTTAAAAGGCAAAATGGCGGAACAGCTTGCCCCGATTATGCCAGAATTTCGTTATCTGCCGAGTGATGCCAAATTTCTAGGTGATCCAGTGGATTATGTGGTATTTGATGGTTATACCGACTTCCGTGATGGTGAAGGTCGAGCTGAAGATATCGAAGTGATTCTGATGGATATTAAAAGTGGAGGCGCACGACTCACTAAAGGTCAGCAAGCGATTGCACAAGCGGTGCAAGAAGGTCGAGTCCGTTTCGAAACACTTAGAATTGATTTTGACGATTAGGTGAATCAATGATTTTTCTGCGATCTAATGCTATTTATTATGGTCTATTTGCATCTGAAGATGAGAGTTCGGCGTGTCTTTTCGCCACAAAAAGAGACTAAATCTGTCTTTATTGTTACCCAATTTTGCAATTTTTTATTAAATTTAAGCCTATGATAAAAAGATCAAAATGAATATTGTGATGTTTTAGTGGAGGAGTTGATATGCTCAAGCAGATAGGTATCGGATTGATTGTGGCATTGAGTATTGGGCAGGTGACTGCCTCGACTTCGAGTGACTACAACATTGCGCGAGGTTTGGCTCCTGCGGTTAAAGGACAATCGGTGTCGGTGTTAAAACCTTTTAATGGTGATTTTCGTATTTTGGGTTCTAAACAATATCGTAATGATGAACAGGCAAAATTCTCTCCGATCGATTTTGCTGTCAGTTATGGTTTATTTGCGCATCCTGAAATTGCCTCACAAATTAAAATTAATCAGTACGATCGCTATCTAAATTGGAGTATGCAAACACTCCCTGTGCCGCCAGATCAGGCCATGAAACTGGTGTCGAATATGCATATTATTCCTGCTAACCCAGATATTGCCAAACAGATTACCCAAGTCAAACGTGGTGATTTGGTTCGATTGAAAGGTGAATTGGTTGAAGTCAAGGATAATAATCTGGTGTGGACGTCATCACTTTCTCCTGGTGGTGTAGGTGATGGTGCCTGTGAGGTATTTCGAGTGCATTCGATTCAATGGATTGAGCGTCAAAAAATTTAATCGCCTGCTCAAGCCTTAAAAAATGATCAGCAGCGGCACAGTTCTTTTGAATAATGTCGCTGCTTTTGTTTCTAGGTAGTTTTTATGCTGGCTTTTGTTGGTCTTTCCAATGTTTTAATTGTTCTTGGGCATGTAAATAATCACTCAGATCTTGCACATTGATTGCGGCTTTTTTCTGGTTCTGAGCATTGGCAGAACTGGTTTGTTCATTGATTAACTTGCCCTGATTTTCCCAGTATTGATATAACAATCCCTGAATATACCGTCCTTGTGCTGTTTTTAAATCTAAATCTTTTAGCATGGTCAGTGCCGACTGAATATGATCAAGTTTACGGTTACGTTCAAATTCAGGGGTTAAGCTTCCATCCTGTTGCATCTTTGCCAGTTCATTATCCATATCATCTGTCATGGCAGTGAATTTTTCATCAAACTCATCTAATAGCGCAATGTCATGAGTATCTTGTTCTGTCGTAGGAAACTCTTTGATCGGTGGCGTTTTTAACTGATCTACATTTGCCTGATGCTCATGGGGCTGTTGTTCAGTTGATGGTGCTGTTTTGCTTTGATCATTTTTATTACATGCACTGAGTAACAATGTACTGCCTAAAACCAAAGCCAATATCTGCGAGGGCTTATTATTTTGGATGCTCATGATGTTTTCCTTATTGAGTTTGGATTAGCATTAGATTTTTTTAAAGTGATAAGCGTAGGTGATATAAGGGAATTCAATTTCATGCTGTGGTTGTTTACCCGTGAATTCATAGACGACTTGTTCAAATTGTTGTTTCAGTTCGAGCTGTTGTTTTTCAGTCATTGCAGCAATAAAACTGGTGGATAGCAAGCGTTGACTCACCACTTGCTCCACTGTCCCTTTTTGAACTTGAGAATAAACTTTGACACTTTCGAGTCGAAATAAAAATTGATGCTCAAATACTTTTTTCCAGTCGCCACTGTGATAACGAGGGGTATCTTGTTCTAACGGTTGCAATATATCTGCCAGTGCTTTGACCCAGTCTACTTCAATATCACGTTGATTCCAGATTAACCCTAAATGCCCTTTAGTTTTGAGAAGTTGATAGATTTCATTGAGAGTTTCGATATTGGCAAACCAATGAAATGACTGCGCACATAGCACCGCATCGACGCTTTGAGGGGACAATGGAATTTCCGTGCTATAGGCATCGAGGGTTTTAATTTCAGGGTGTGCAAGGCTCAACTGTTCACGCATAGCTTGCACGGGTTCAACCGCAATAATATCTGAGGTCACTTGCTCAAGATAAGGGATGAATTTACCTGTACCAGCCCCTAAATCTACGACACAGGAGCTTTGATCTAATTGCAACTCCTGTTTTAGCCAGTTCACAATTTCATTTGGATAATCAGGTCGAACCTGTTGGTAGAGTTCGGCAGCCTGACTAAATCCTTGCTGTGCAGCATGATGAATCGGTTTCATAAGCGTTGACCCAAAATCGTCTTTTTTAATGTAGATAACCTCTTGCTATTATGAACCCCGCATCTATACGACGCGTTTAGAAAATAGCATTTTTCATACAATTCGATGAGTTTTATAACATTTTTATATGTGGATACAGCAGAGCTGTAGGGTTTTACATGTTAAAACTTTAATACAATGCATACATAAAAGAGTGAAAAAATGACTCAGCAGATTAACATTCCTTCTTTAAAACTTCATGATGGACATCAGATTCCTGCACTTGGCTTTGGTACCTATACCTTAAAAGGTAAAGCAGGAGTTGACGTCATGTTGCGCGCCTTAAATAACGGTTATCGTCTGTTGGATTCGGCGTTTAACTACGAAAATGAAGGTGCTGTGGGTGAAGCATTTCGGCAATCTGGATTAGAGCGCAAAGACGTCTTTATAAGCTCCAAGTTACCAGGTCGTCGTCACCCATATAAACAGGCGATAGAAACTATTGAAGAATCTTTATATCGTATGCAACTGGATTATTTGGATCTCTATCTGATTCATTGGCCAAATCCAAAACAGGGATTATACGTTGAGGCATGGCAAGCACTGATTGAGGCACAAAAGCAGGGCTTGATCAAATCCATTGGCGTCAGTAATTTTTTGCCTGAGCATATTGATACTTTGCAGCGTGAAACAGGCGTATTGCCTGTGATCAATCAGGTCGAGCTACATCCCTATTTTAATCAGGCAGCGCAGCGTCAATATGATCAATCCAAACAGATTTTGACGATGGCGTGGAGTCCTTTGGGGCGGGGCAGTGAGGTCATTAAAAATGACGTTTTGCAGCAGATTGCTCAGGAGCTGAATTATTCGGTGCAGCAAGTGATTTTAAGATGGCAGCATCAACTGGGTGTAATCCCGATCCCGAAGGCTAGTAGTGATAAAAACCAATTGGCGAATCAGGAAATTTTTAACTTTAGCCTGAGTGATGAGCAGATGCAGAGAATCAACCAATTGACCCGCGCAGATGGTCGTTTAGCCAATCAGAACCCTGCTGTATATGAGGAGTTTTAAAGGTTGGTGATTGGATTCAGATCATATCTTATTGATGGAAATGTGAATACAAGTGTGATGAAATTGATAATCATTATCTTTTGATGCTATATTGAAATGACTTTTCCTATATGAGGATGTGATCATGAATCAGGCACAGCCTTATTTGATTGTGAATATGCAATTGGCTCAAATTCAAAAATTATCCCCAACCATGACCCGATTTACCTTTCAAGGAGATCAACTGGATCAGGTGTCAAGTTATGCCCCTGATCAGCGAGTTAAATTATTTTTTCCCATAATAGGCAATCCTGAACAAACACTATGGATTGAAAACCATGCTGAATGGTATCAGCATTATCGGCAATTACCTGAACAGCTTCGTCCACCGATGCGTACCTATACCATTCGGCATTTACGACCGAACCAAAAACAAGTGGATATCGATTTTGCTATGCATGGCGCGACTGGGCCTGCATCTACGTGGGCGGAACGGGCAAAGATTGGTGACCATTTACAAATGGCTGCACCCAATGCGCATTGGCAGGGTGATCAAGCAGGTTTTGAATGGCAACCACCACAACATGCACGTCAAATTTTACTGATGGCGGATGAAACGGCACTTCCTGCGGTGTCTGGAATTATCGATCAACTTATTCAGCAAAATACACAGGCACAGGTCAATGTGTATATTGAAATGCCGTCTGAATTAGATCGGATCGCATTCACGCCACATCCGAATATAAAAGTGCAATGGTTTCATCGTGTTCAGGGTCAGTCGGCTGGACATCATTTGATTGAAACAGTTCAGCAATTATTTAAACCAACACAGCAGCAACAAGTTGAATTAGAAGATATTAATGTCGATGAGCAAATATTGTGGCTGACTAAAAATGAACAGCAAGCACAGCAAACTTTTTATGCATGGGTTGCGGCTGAGTCGGCGGCTGTTTTGGCGATACGCCGTTTTTTAATTCAGGATTGCGGCATTGATAAAAACTGCCTGAATTTTATGGGCTATTGGCGTAAAGGCAAAGTGTTTGATTGAATTCGGTTGGTGCTTAATATTGAAACAGTATTGATGATTATTTTTAGACATTTCAGGCTGAAGATGTGATGACCAACTACCTTGAATGCAAAATAAAATTGCTGAAATAATATGCAATCTGAAGGAGTTGTGGATAACTTTTTTAATTTTGCTGATAACTTTTGGATGTATATGTTTATAGGAAGTTTCAACAAGATTGCAACATTGTGGTAGCTTTTGCCCTGTTTTCTTATCTCAGTCTTTATAAAATAACAAGTTCCGCGTTGTTCTGTAGAGCATAGCGTTTGGAACTGAGCCAGTCATTATTTTTGGTAGCCTAATGGACAAGCAAATTATTTTTGAAGACGAACATATACGGGTTATTTTTCTAAAAGGAACATCTAGCGAACTGGTGATTTCATTTGGAGATTTAATTAGTCGTGCCAAAGGTTTGACCATTAATGCCGAAAAATCCTTAATTAAATATGATTACAACGTCTTGGGTATTATGCCCAAACTTAAATCATGGTTTCCACAAGCGTCCATGCAACAGATGATGGAAAGTGTACAGCCCATACTGAATCAGTTTGAACATATTGTGGGATATGGTGGTTCGATGGGAGGCTATGCTGCGATTAAATATTCTAAATTGCTGAAAATGAATCGCGTGATTGCTTTTGTTCCCCAATTTAGCATTGATCCACAGCAAGTCGAAGATCGCCGTTACGCAGAGTTTTTTGATGTTAATTTAAATCGGGATATGCAGATTCAGTCCACTGATGTTGAAACTCAGGCTGAATATATCGTGGTCTATGATCCTTACTATAAAGAAGATCGTGAACATTATTTAAAAATCAAAAAAGTGATTCCAAATTTACTGACCTTAAAACTTCCCTTTACTGGACATGAAGCACTTTCAGTGTTGGCAAGTTCTAGTTTGCTCAATGATTTTATTCGTCATTCATACGATCAAGGCTATTTTTACCAGCAAATGCGTAGTGTAAAGAAAAATAGCAAGTTTTATTATCGTACCGTGATTGCAAATTTGATGTCGCGGCATAGTGCAGCACTGGGACGTATTTTGAGAAATAATGAATTGCATTTGGACGATCAATATTTTGATGCCAACTTAAAACAACTGATTACCCGTGTCATGTTAAGTCGACGTCAGGTCACAGAACAGGATTTACAAAAACTAGGCATCAAGGTTAATTTGCCGACGTCACAGCAAGAGGCCAATGATCAATTACAGGATAATTTTGGACATCATTTGGTATTTAATCTGATCAGCCATAAGCTTGAAAGCTATTTGGCAGATGCTGTGCAACTCAATAATAAATACCTGATTGGTATTCATGCGAAAAATAGTGGGATTGTTAAAATTGTCATCAATGCCGAACGTTATATTGTGGCGATGAATGATCGACGAGTCATGAAACTGTTTAAGGACGAAGATGCATTGACAACCGATATGAGTCCGATCCTCATTAAAAAATATGCTGATTATTTTGTGTTGAGTTATAAGCAGTTAAGTCTTAATAGCGATGAACATGGAATATGTACTTTCACTGAAAATTCTGTTCAGGATGCAGAAAAGTTTAAAACGATTTAATAATATATTTAAAGCCAATATCCAGATAGGAAAAGGGGATGACTAGTATTCACAACTAGGTCATCCCCTTTTTGTGTTTTGTGTTTTGTGTTTTGTGTTTTGTGTTATTCCATCCTGCAACAGATCTTGCGCTTACCGATTTAGTTTGTCGCTGAATTTTGTGGCGCCGTTGGCTGTCTTTCAATCCCTGCTTGACCCTGAACGCCTAAATTGTGGGTGGACGCATTGGTGGCAACACCCGCATTGGCGTTGACTGAACCTACTTTTACCCCTGCATTTGTATTTGCGCTTATGCCACTTTTTGCAGTGTTCTTGCTTGCATTCCAACGAGATTCAGCTTTGGCTTTTTCCTCAGCAGTGAATTTTTCCGTTTTATTTACGGCTTTCTTGGTTCCACGTTTGGTATCCTGCCAAGCTTGTTGGCTTTTATCACCTACTTTTTCTGCGGCATTGACGGTTTTATCTTTAGCACTCACTGCAACATCATGAGTTTTATGTGCGACATGGCTTCCCGCATCAATTGTGGCGTCTGTTGCTTTAACTGCTGTTGAATGAACCGCATGTGCGGTATTGCTGACGCCCTGTGTTACCCCATGGCCAATCCGACTAAGCATGCCATCTGATTCGACTTGAGCATTTGCACCAACATTGACAGAAGCATTGCCAGCAAAGATGCTTGCCGAAGCTAAAATACTTGCAGTTAAAATCGCGGTTTTCATCATTTTCATTTTTCTTTCCTTTTGTGAATCCACTCAGCCTGATGATTGAGTGATCGACGTTGCTATCATAAGTAACAATTTTTGATTTGTGTGACTTAGTTCAAAAAAATTACAAGTGATTAACTGCGTGAATAAAGTTGAGGAGAAATTATGGAGACAGAAAAATCAATGAATTTGACTCAAAGTTAAAATTTTCAAGCTGAGGAAAAATACGCTGCATCCCTTGCCATTTCAGCTTGATCATAAGTTTTGTATCTGATGCGAACAAGATAGAATTTTCGTGATAAGTTTTTTATTTTAAATAGCCAATTTACACAAGAGTACATGATGAGTTTAGCTGCTGCATTTTTGGATTATGGTTCTCTGGACATGAATGATCTGGATTTTAGCTCTTTACGGGCTTGTTTTAATGAGCTTCAGTTATATGAAAGTACTGCGCCTGAACAGGTGATCGAGCGCCTGAGCCATGTTGAGGTCGCCATTAGCAATAAAGTTGTTATAGATGCCGAGACAATTCAACAGCTTCCAAAGTTAAAATTGATCCTCATTTCTGCCACAGGGGCCAATAATGTCGACCTGAAAGCGGCCAAAGCACAAGGAATCGTGGTGTGTAATTGTCAAGGCTATGGCACGGCATCCGTTGCACAGCATACTCTGACGCTGATGTTGGCATTGGCTACTTCACTGATTCGTTATGATCGTGCGGTTACACAAGGGCGTTGGCAGCAATCTTCGCAATTCTGCTTTTTGGATTATCCAATACTTGAACTTTCTGGAAAGACCTTAGGCATTATGGGTTATGGCGAATTGGGACAGGAAGTTGCTCGTTTGGCTCAAGCCTTTGGCATGCAGATTTTAATTGCCAATTTACCCAACCGACCAAAACATGAAAATGGTTTAGAACTGAATGAATTGTTACCACAAGTGGATTTTTTAAGCTTACATTGTCCATTAACACCCGAGACTCAAAATTTGATTAATGCTAATGCATTCGAGCTGATGAAAAATTCAGCCTTTTTAATCAATTGTGCGCGGGGTGGCATTGTGCATGAAGCCGATTTGGTTGATGCCTTAAAGCAAGGAAAGATCGCGGGTGCAGCCACCGATGTGCTGACTGTTGAGCCACCTAGAGAGGGTAATGTGCTACTGGATGCAAATCTTCCAAATTTAATCATTACCCCACACGCGGCATGGGGCAGTGTGCAATCCAGACAACGTATGGTAGAGCAATTGGCTGAAAATGCAAAAGGATTTATCTCAGGTCAAATCATCCGTCAGGTGAATGTCTGAGACCTAGCTCTCCCAAAGATTTAAGGATTCGCACTTTCGGGCAATGGCGCAGCCGATGTTACTGGATTGGTCGTAGATGGACTGACTGAACTTGCAGGAGTAGCAACTGCCGCTCTAGCAGTCGCTGGTTCTGCTGAGGACTGACTTAAGCTGCCTTGTTCAATCGGAACAGTGCCGCCGTTGGTACCGACCACAGCATCTTTGGTCTGCTGCCACTTTTGTTCAGTGTAGGTCTTTGCCTCATTGGCCTTTTGCTGTGCCACTTGTGACTGTTCAGAGCCATAAGCTTTGCTTTCCTGCCACTTCTCACTGATTTTAGCGGAAGACTTATCTGCGCCGCGCTGAATCGAATTTCCTAAACGACTAATGCTTTGCCCAGTTTTATAGGTCAGTACCCGAAAGATATTGGGGTTATCCCCATAAGGCATAGTTTTGGGTTGATCTGATGTAGATGTCACGCTTTCATTTGCATTTGCTGCAATAGGTAAAAAAGTAAGCAAACTGAGCGTTGCAGCATAAAGGGCATGCTTAAGCATTTTTTAGCCATCCTTTTTCTTGATTCTAGAATGTGGGTTATCTTAGCGCATGAACTGAATTTAAGAATAAAAAAGATCAAACTGATACAGCTTGCTACAAGCGATATACATTGAAGGAGATAAATATAATGAAATAGTTTGCCCCTAATTTGGATTAAGGGCAGAACAGTAAGTCTTATTCACAAGCTGCGACGTTTTCTTTTTTGAAATTGTCACGGAGCGAAAGGAAGTTTGCTTGAACTTGTTTGTCATACAGGTCAAAAGATTTGGCTGAACTGGTGCCATCTTTAGCCACGATCACCGTTCCCGCAGAGATTAAGGTATTGCCTTTAAATACCCAGTTCTCACGCGCACGACCTGCATCCATAATACCTGTAAATTCAATGTTGCAATGATCACCCAGCTTGATCAATTTTGCCTTATTATTTTGGGTATCAGGAAAGGCTTTAATATTGCTGACTTCTTCAATCACACCTACAGTGGTTTCTGGAACAGGAGGAGTCGTTGAACAGGCTGTAAGGGTTAAACAAGTAGCAGTTGCTAAAAAAAGAGTTTTAAGTTTCATCATTCAAGTGCTTACATGTGTTGTTATTGGCTATCAGTATAACCATATTTGTTCATTCAGCGAGAGTAGTGAATAAAAAAATTAAGCTATTTTTTATTTGAAAATTCTGTTTTTAATAGCGCAATAAATGCATCTCTGGCTTTATGATGTTGAACATTTTGATGCCAGAAAAATTGATTTTGAATTGAGGACAAATGCGCAAAATCAAAACCGCGAATACTGCTGAGACCTTGATATTGTTCATACAAACTTTTAGGAACTAAAGAAACACCAGAACCCGCACTGACGCAGCCAATAATGGTAGCGTAACTTGCGATACCTGTTATGGGTAAGGACAAGTGTTTTAATTTAAGCCATGCTTCCAGTGCTGCACGATAAGGACAACCTTCAGTCCACATAAAAATTTCCTTATCGATCAAATCTTCCAGACAACGAATTTCGCCCATGGATGTTGGCGCAATCAGTACCATATTTTCTTGATAAATTTCAAGTTGATGGAGTAATGGAAAATTTATCTGTCCCGCGACAATGGCACCATCCAGTTTATGTTGAGCGACATCCTGTAAAAGTTGTTTCCACGTTCCTGTCGTAATTTGAACGGAAACATCGGGATACAGTTGATGATACTGAGCCAATAAACGCGGCAGACGAGTCGTGGCTGAAGATTCAATTGCACCAATTCTTAATGGCCCAGAGGGCGCTGCATCAGGATGAATACTACGTTTGGCTTCATCGCATAGAGCTAAAATTTTTTGACAATATTCCAGAAAAATCTCACCAGAAGCAGTGAGTTTAAGGGTTTTTCCTTCACGTAAAAAAAGAGGGGCTTTGAGTTCTTGCTCAAGCTGTTTAATACGAGTGGTGATATTGGAGGGAACACAATGCAGTTTAGTCGCAGCTTGAGCCATGCTGCCACATTCCACGATGCTTTGAAACATTCTGAGTTGTTGTATATCCATCGTTTATGGTTGAATAAAAATGAATGATAAGCTCAATATAAGTTAATTTTACTCAACCATCTATCGCTTTATGATGCAACTAAGACCAAGTCTGGTAAGCTTTAATGCATCACTTTTACATCTCATTGCTCAATCATCAGCAGTTCAAACTTTATTTCTCTATTGCTTTGGTGGTGATCTGTTGGGGCTATTCGCCTGTAGGTGTGCATAGCGCTTTACTATCGTATTCGCCTGAACATATTGCGCTATTACGCTTTGTGATTGCATCAGCTGTTTTAGCGATGATTGCCCTACGAAAAGGAATGATGATTCCCAAAATACGTGATCTTCCTATATTACTCATTCTTGGGCTGTTTTCGGTAACCTTGCATCATGTTTTGATCAATACTGGACAGCAATATGTCACTGCCACTGCTTCAAGTATTTTAAGTCAGTCGATTCCATTGTTTACCCTCATTATTTCAGCGTTGGTATTTAAAGATAAAATTTCGCTGAAACAGAGCATCTGTATTGTGATGGGATTGGCTGGTGCCATTTTGGTGGTCAGTGGCGATCGTGGGCTGATTTCACCAAATGCGCATAGCTTATTGATTTTACTCGCAGCAATGTGTTGGGCGATTTATTTTGTACTGTATAAAAAATTTGATCTGCCTTATGACTCGATCAGTATGATGTGTTATGTCGTCTGGTTCGGCAGCTTGCCTTTATTGTTTTATAGCCCTGATGTGCTTGTGCAAATCCAACAGGCAAACTGGCAGGCAAATATTGCGGTGTTGTTATTGGGACTTTTTCCGAGTGCTTTGGCATATGTACTTTGGGGCTATGTACTTAAGCAAATACCGTTAATGCAGGCTTCAAATCTTCTGTATTGTACGCCTTTGGTGGCGATGACGATTGCTATCTTGTTTTTGGGTGAACGGCCGTCGATTTATGTATTGATTGGAGGATTAATGATTGTGGGTAGTATTGGGTGGATGAATTGGAATAAAGAAAAGCTTTAAGAAAGTAAATAGTAGTCTATTTATTCCAATTCTCTTGATAGATGCGCCCTGATTGAAAGTAGTTGGCGACTAAATCAATAAATTGTTTAAAGTCAGTATTTTCTTTCAAAATACGATTTATTGTTTGCCAATCTGCATCATGTCTACGTCGTGAAGGAAGTAAAATTTCACTTTCTGTTGGATTATCAGTATTAAGCAAAATTACACCTATACCATGTAAAGCAGAGAGCATCCTTAGTTCCTCTTCTACGTCTGCTTTGGAAATAGCGGTAGCTACTAAGTAACCTTCATGGGCCCAACTTGAATTACTTACGGCTTGAAAAAAACTGCTGCGTATATTCGAGCTATTAAGCTCTTTTTTGACTTCAAATGACCACAGCCGAACATTTTGTCCTGAACTATGCTTTACACATGTTTTTATAAATTCATGCCATCCCTTATCTAAAGGTTGCATCGCAACGATATCAGGATGTAACCACTGATTACCATTGAGACCACGCGTATTTGCAGATCGTTTTTCATCAATTCTTAAACAATATAAACCAAGTTCAGATTTTAAAAATTCAATTAATAAAGGATAAAGTTCATATTCCGATAGAAGTTGAACTTTCTTTGTATTAATATATGTAGTTTCTAAATCTTCAATAATATCAATCTCTGATTCAAAAGAGTCCGAGTTTATTGTAGTAACGTCATTTTGAGTGTTGGGATCATACCAGAAAAGACGCGGCTTATTTTGTAGCTGTATATTTGGCGATGTTCTTAAAATATCATCTTTCTGTTTTGCTATTTCTGCAACAATTTGATTGATAAAATCACTTTCTGTTTTAAATCTTGGGTTTTTACGCTTTTCTTTATAATATTCTGGAAATTTTTCAACTATACCTAATGCAACTTCACGTGGTTTAAATTGCTTTAGCGGATTTTGTTTTAAAAATTCAAAAATTCTTTCTCGTTGAGTTAATTTATTCATTTTTTATCTCGAAATAAACCCCGCTAATTTATAGCGAGGTTTATATTAAAAAACAAGGATGATAAAAACTTAACCTTGCAACATACTCACATCCGCAATCGCGGTAAATAAACCACGTAACTGCGCCAGTAAACGTAAGCGATTGGCTTTGAGTTTTGGATCTTCTGCCATCACCATCACGTTGTCAAAGAATGCATCAATCGGCTCACGTAACGACGCCAATTGAGACAAGGCATCGGTATAGTTATGTGCTTCAAGCAAAGGTTGTACTATTGGAGTCACCGTTTGCAGTGCATTAAATAACGCGTATTCAGCATCTTCAACTAACAGCGAGGTATCCACATCACCGACAATCTGACCTTCTTTAGCCAAAATGTTGGCCACACGTTTATTGGCAGCAGCCAATGCCTGTGCTTCTGGCAAATTTTTAAAATGATTCACAGCTTTAACGCGATGATCAAAATCCAGTGGAGATTTTGGAGATAACGCCTGAACCGATTGAATCACATCAATGGCAACGCCCTGATCTTCATACATGGCACGGTAACGCGCCTCAATAAAGTTCAGCGCTTCATGTTGCGCTTTGACAGGCTCACGTAACTTGCCATGATAGTTTTCAGAAGCAATTTTGGTCAGTTCTACCAATGGCAAATCTAACTCTTTTTCAATCAATAGACGCAATACACCAATCGCAGCACGGCGTAAGCTGAACGGATCTTTAGAACCTGTCGGGGCTTGACCAATGCCAAAAATACCGACCAAGGTATCTAAACGATCTGCCAGTGCAAGCGCCGTACCCGTTTGAGTTTGTGGTAAAACATCACCTGAAAAACGTGGTAAATACTGCTCTGCAATCGCATCTGCAACTTCGCTTGGTAAACCTTCCAAACGTGCATAATAGGTTCCCGCAGTACCTTGTAATTCAGGGAATTCACCGACCAGTTCAGAGGTCAAATCGCATTTTGCCAAAAGACCTGCTTGCTCTGCGGCAGCACGATCACCATGAGTTAATATCGCGATCTGGCTTGCCAATTTGGCAATACGTAAAGATTTATCCCAGAGTGTCCCAAGTTCTGCCTGAAACACCATATTGGCCAATTTGTCTTTACGGCTGGCAAGCGGTTGTTTTTGATCTTGCAAGAAAAAGAATTCTGCATCGCTCAAACGTGGACGTACAACTTTCTCATTTCCTTCAATAATTTGAGTTGGATCTTTCGATTCAATATTGGAAATGGTAATGAAGTAGGGTTGCAGCTTGCCTTCACTATTGACCAGACAGAAATATTTCTGATTATCCTGCATGGTGGTAATTAAGGCTTCTTGTGGTACAGCAAGAAAGCGTTCTTCAAAACTTGCACGTAGTGCAACTGGCCATTCCACCAATGCAGTGACTTCATCGAGTAAGTCGTCAGGCACAATGGCAGTGGCATTGACTTCATCTGCCAATTGTTTCACTTGCTGCTGAATGGTGGTTTGACGTTTTGAAAAATCAGCCACCACATAGGCACTTTCAAGTGCAGTCAAATAATCATTGACATGATCCAAAGTGATCGCTTCAGGCGCATGGAAACGATGACCATAGGTAACATTACTGGCTGAATGATCCTGAATCGTGGCTGGAATGACTTGATCATCTTTAAGTAATACGACCCATTTTACTGGACGGACAAATTCGGTACGACTTGCAGCAGAACGCATGCGTTTAGCAATCGGTAAATTGTCTAACGCCGTTTGTAGAATATTTGGTAATAATTCATCAAGGCTTTGGCCTTTGATGTCTTTGTAGTAGCAGACTTTCTCAACTTTACCAGCCTGAAAGGTCGATACTTGATCCGCCTCAATCCCTTGACCACGCATAAAGCCTTCAAGGGCTTTGGTCGGTTTGCCTTCGCTATCATAAGCAGCCTGAAGCGCAGGGCCATCAAAGCGTTTTTGTGTATCCGCCTGAGCGCCATCAACATCCACAATTTTTAAAGCCAAGCGACGTGGTGCAGCATAGGCTTCCACTGTTGCAAAGTTTAAGCCCGCATCGGTTAAACCTTTGATGGTTTCTGCTTGTAGCGCATCACGTAATGTTTTTAAACTTTTTGGTGGCAGCTCTTCACAGCCAAGTTCAAATAAGACCGTATGTTGACTCATTATTTGTTCTCCGCTTTTTGCGCTTTGGCTGCATCACTTTCTGCTTGTGCTTTGAGTTGGGCTAAAACTTCATCACGTAAATGTGGCTCTGCCATTGGAAAGCCAAGTTCGGCACGCGCCTGAACATAACTTTGCGCAATGGCGCGAGCTAAAGTTCTTACACGCAAAATATAACGTTGACGCTCGGTGACTGAAATTGCGCCACGCGCATCCAATAAGTTGAAGGTATGCGATGCTTTAACCACTTGTTCATAGGCAGGTAAAGACAGTTTTGCCTCAATTAAACGAACTGCTTCTGATTCATAAAAATCAAATAATTCAAATAATTTCTCGACAGGGGCATATTCAAAGTTATAGGTCGATTGTTCCACTTCATTTTGGTGGAACACATCGCCATAGGTCACGGTTCCAAATTGACCTTTAGTCCAGACCAAGTCATAAACCGAATCAACCCCTTGTAGGTACATCGCCAGACGTTCTAAACCATAGGTAATTTCACCTGTGACTGGGTAACACTCAACACCGCCGACTTGCTGGAAGTAAGTAAACTGAGTGACTTCCATACCATTGAGCCAGACTTCCCAACCTAAGCCCCATGCGCCGAGTGTTGGAGATTCCCAGTTATCTTCGACAAAACGAATATCGTGAGTCAGAGTGTCAATCCCAATCGCCTTGAGGGAGTCTAGGTAAAGCTGTTGGATATTGTCTGGGTTTGGCTTAAGTACCACTTGAAATTGATAATAATGTTGTAAGCGGTTTGGGTTCTCACCATAGCGTCCATCTTTCGGACGACGCGAAGGTTGCACATAAGCGGCATTCCATGTTTCAGGGCCAAGTGCACGTAAGAAGGTCGCGGTATGGAATGTACCTGCACCCATTTCCATGTCGTAGGGTTGTAGAACGACGCAGCCTTGTTCGGCCCAATAGTTTTGTAGGGCAAGAATTAAGCCCTGAAAGGTATCAATATGCGATATGGCGCGACTCATGGTGCATCCACTAATAAAATCAAAGAAAAATTGCGTTCAAGTATAAGGATTTTAAAGGGGAGTGGCAAAGGTTCTGTCGAGTTCTTGCGAATAAAAAATAGCGGAGATTAAACTTCATCTTTTCTGCTGAATTTAGGCGTAGATTAGAGCTAAAAATAAACACAAAGGTTAATCGACATGGCCGACTTCAGAAAAATATCTAAACGATGGTGCGCGATATTCGGTGTCTTTGCCCTGATCATGCATACCCTTTCAGCTCAAGCGGCATGGTTGGCAGAGCGGCCACTTGCACAAAAAATAAAGCAAAAATTTGAACAAAGAACAACTGAGAACAATTCGCTATCATCACAATATCTTCAAGTTGATGCTATGCAGCGCAGCTATCAATTATATATCCCATCTTCTGCAAGGCAATCTGCTCGCCCAGTGGTGATTGCATTACATGGCGGAGGAGGCAATGCCAATCAAATGCTGAAACGCTGGCAAGCCATTGCACAACAACAAAACTTTATTTTAATTACGCCACAAGGCATAGGTGCAAATAGCAAAATGGGAACATGGAATGCATACGGTTGTTGTGGTCAAGCCGTGCAGAAGCAGGTAAATGATATTAAATTTATTCAGGTGGTTCTAAAAGATGCATCGCAGCATGCACTGCTTGATCCGCATCGAATTTATGTAGTGGGTTTTTCAAATGGAGGAATGTTGACGCATCAATTAGCCATCCACATGGGGCGACAACTGGCTGCTGTCGCGATCGTGTCAGGTGCATTATTTGGAGATGAAGCAATAGCAAAAGATGCAGTGCCTATTTTAATGATTCATGGTGAAAAAGATTCGGTGGTGCCTTTTCAGGGAGGAATAAGCCCAACTCGATTTGTTGCTAAAGCACAGCAACAACCGTTTCAATCGGTTGCTTATGCGATGAATTACTGGAAGACGGTCAATCAATGTCAAACAAAAGGCTTTATAGAGCAAACAGCACATTTTAGGATTGAAAAAAATCTAAACTGCAAAGCTGATGTCGTACTTTATGATATTGATCAGGGGCAACATGTCTGGCCAACTGCTGATCAGGCAGATGAAGGATTTGATGCGACGCAAGTGGTTTGGAATTTTTTCAAACAGCATGCACGTTAAAAGGAGGGAGAGATGACCAAGCTCAAAAATAGCTTATTTTTACTGAGCCTAATTTTCTTGGTAGAAACTGCAAATGCGCAGAATCCTGTTGAGTCAGATTTATATAGCCAATGCGTGGAAGAAACGATACAGAAGCAGCATTTTCCGAGTATTAATAACGCAGTGGTAGACGTCTGTAGTGGATACGCCAGAGGTCTTTATGAAAAGCAGATTGTACAATTGCTAGATCAGATCAAAACAACTGGAAGTCCTGAGCGATATAACAAGATTATGAAGTCACAGCAGCTTTGGAAACAATATGTCGATCAGGAATGTCAAAATGCAGGGGATTATATAGGTTCTCCAATGTATGGATTTTGTCCAATGCTTGAATATCAACATCGGGTAGAACAACTACAGGAATACATCAATTAAAATGATGAGCAAATTTTCTGATTCTCTTAAGATATAATACAAATACATTTTTAAGAAAAATCCGCTTATACTTTTGTAACTCAGGCAAGATCAAAACCTAGGTGAGCGGTGAGAGATATACAGCAAGATTGGCTTTCAGCCTTAAAACCAAATTTCAAGATTCTTCCTTTAAAAGAACGACTTTTTTGTAGCATCGGCGCATTATGTGGTTTAGCCATTTCTTCACTCATTAGCTGGTATGTCTTGGGTGACATAAATCCATGGTATATCGCGCCGATGGGGGCATCCTCTGTTTTGTTATTTGCTGTCCCATCAAGTCCTTTGGCGCAGCCGTGGAATATGCTGATCGGGAATACTATTGCTGCTACTGTGGGAGTCGCGTGTTCCACGTGGATTCCAGATTTAACGAGCGCATTTAGCTTGGCAGTAGGTCTCACTATTTTTCTGATGATGACTAGCGACTCATTGCATCCTCCCAGTGGCGCAGTTGCAATCACCGCGGTGTTAGGCGGAGAGGCTGTTCACCGTTTAGGTTTTAACTTTGTGATATACCCAGTGTTACTGAATTCAGTATTATTGCTGGCATTTGCCTTGTGTTTTAATCGATTGATTGGCCGACATTATCCTTATCCAAAACATCTTAATTCACGTTCTAAAGACCCGACACCGACACAAAAGGTCAGTATTCAGCCACAAGATATTCAACGTGCACTGCATGAACACACAGAGTTGCTCGATATTAGCCAATACGATCTGGAAAAAATCATCTTGGAAGCGCAGGAGCTAGCCCACCAACGCCAAGTCAATGTCTATCGATGTCAGGATATTATGAGTAAAGACCTTATTACACTCGATGAAAATGATGATATTCATAAAGCACTAGATAAATTTAAATACAATAATCTCATGAGCTTACCTGTTATTCACAAGGATAATCATATTGTGGGGACATTGGCTTTATATGATGTGGTGGAATGGTTTAAACGCGCGGCAGATCCGAGAGCTTCATGGGAGCATCTGGTCAAACAAATTATGAATCGCAAAGTGGTAACGGTGATGCCGTTACAACCTATTCAGGATTTGGTGCCTTATTTTGTGGAAAAATCGTTTAACTATATTCCTGTGGTTCAGGATCAAAAATTGATTGGAATTATTAGCCGTGCCGATATGATTGCCGCATTACAACAGCAGTTAGTGCATATTCAAGCATCATCAGGTTGATTGAGCATTTTTAGCCAAAAAAAAGCTACGATTGCATTTTAGGGGGATCACAATCGTAGCGACCAGAATAACAAGGTCAAATGATGTTGGGTTTAACGTCTCATCCGTTGTTCTTCATGTACTGTTCGAATGGGCTGCTGATAGCTTTGCTGATATGGCAGACGTTCAGTTTGTTTGGGCATAACCAACCATAAAATCAGATACACCAATATGCCAGGGAAAGCAGCACTCATGACCGAAATGATGACGAAAATAAGCCGTAATAAATTTGCATTCCAACCAAAACGTTCAGCAATACCGCCCATGACACCGGCGATCAAATGTTGTCGGTTAGAACGATATAAACCAGTATTGGCCATTCAGAATATCTCCTCAGATAAAAATAAATACATCTCCAATTTATGTTTTGGGTATGTAATTTATAAAATGGGGAAGATCTCAACGCTTTAAAGGTATATAAGCTAAAAAATCGTTATTTTATGTAAGCAAAATCACTGACTAAAAGCTGAAATAGATAAACTTGCACCAATTTCACGCAGAATTTGAATTTTTTAAATAAGATCAATCTCTCAGTGTGAGATCCAGAACATAATCATGATCTTAAATTTATGATATGGCGTTATTTCCCTGAAAATAGAGGAAAACGCTAAAGATACTCATCTATGTCTTATTCAAAAAACGCTTCGGTAAGGTTTACGTTGATGCAAACACGGTTGCTATTGGTGTTGTTATTCAGTCTCGGATTATCAGCATGTGATCAACATCATGCTCAGCCTGATATTGCATCAAGCGATCCTATGGCAGCGTCATCCGTTGCAGAAGATTCCGCTCATGATGACGAAGATCAGGGCAGTAAATTGGTGGATGTCGCTGGTCAGGCAACATTGCCAGTTGAAACACCGCCGAATCAGAAAAAGTCTACGTCATTGTCTCCAGAGGCATTGAAATATACTGGACGTTATCATGTACACATTCCTTGTTCTGATCCAGTTGCGCTTTGCAAAGAGCCTGAAGGACAGATTGATTATGTGATCAGCTTATTGCAGGATGGAACGGCTTACCGCCAAAGAATTAGTACAGGGCGGATCGTGATCGATGAAAGACAAAACACTAAAATATCTCAGCCAGATGCGTGGACAATCGATAGTGCTCAGAAAGAAATTAGTGTCAGTGTTTTTGGTGGAGGAAACCTTTATTTTAAAATTATCGACTCTGAACGTATAAAAACCGATCTGGATAAAATTAAAAATACAAATAATGGCGAAAACCGTAGAAATTTGGGTGAGAATTTCGTTTTACCTCAGAAAAGCCGTATCCTGACTAAGCTTACTGATTAGATGGAAATAGAAAGTAAAAGTAAAAAAAAGGATGCCTCAAAGGCATCCTTTTTGATCACTGGAGTTTTAACGAGACTTAGTAGTCAAAACTAAAATGCTCTGGTGCTAATGATGTTAATGCACGAGATGGTGTAACCATTGATTCAGCATGACCTTGTGCACGTGGCAACAAACGATCAAAGTAGAAATCTGCAACTTTAATTTTGGCTTTATAGAATTCAGGTGTTTCTTTACCGTCACCTGCTTCTAGTTTCTCAGATGCAATCACGGCTTGTTGTGCCCAGAAATAAGCCATCATGGCATAACCTGAGAACATTAAATAATCTACTGAAGCAGATGAAACGATGTCACGGTCTTTACGTGCAGCGAGCATGATGCGGACAGTTAAAGTATTCCATTGCGCACAGATTTTGGTGAGATCCCATGCAAAGCGACGCAAGTATTTGTTACGTGCATGACGGCCACAGAATTTTAAAATTTCAGCAGTATAGTCACGAACGACTTTACCTTTAGACGATAACAGTACTTTACGACCAATCAAATCGAGTGCTTGGACACCAGTAGTACCTTCATAAAGTGTTGAGATACGTGCATCACGAGCAATTTGCTCCATGCCCCATTCGCGAATATAACCGTGACCACCGTATACTTGCATACCATGATTCGCAGCTTCCAAACCAAGCTCAGTCAAGAAACCTTTTAGAATCGGGGTAAAGAAGCCCAGTTTGTCGTCATAGTCTTCAAATTTAGCTTGGTCACCTGTAATTAATGCGTCGGTCATTTTATCTGCAAGTTGTGCTGCATGATAAATCATTGAACGACCACCTTCCGCGATGGCTTTTTGAGTCAGCAACATACGACGGACATCGGCATGATGAATAATTGCATCAGCGACTTTATCTGGATCTTTTTTACCAGAAAGGGCACGCATCGACATACGATCTTTGGCATATGGTAACGCACCTTGGAAAGACAATTCAGCATGCGCGATACCCTGAACCGCTGTTCCAATACGGGCTGTATTCATAAAGGTAAACATCGCATGCAGACCTTTATTCACTTCACCAATCAGGTAACCTGTTGCACCGTCAAAATTAAGCACTGCCGTTGCAGAAGCTTTAATTCCCATTTTGTGTTCAATTGATCCACAAACAACACCGTTACGCTCACCTACACCGCCATCCGCAGTAGGGAGGAATTTAGGCACGATGAACAATGAAATACCACGTGTACCCGCAGGTGCATCTGGAAGACGAGCCAATACGATATGAATGATATTATCTGTTAAGTCATGCTCACCCGCAGAAATAAAGATTTTAGTGCCAGAGATTTTGTATGTGCCGTCTGCCTGTGGTTCTGCTTTAGCTTTAACTTGTCCCAAATCTGTACCACATTGTGGTTCAGTTAAACACATGGTGCCAGACCAAGTCCCTTCAACCAGCTTTGGCATGTAAGTCGCTTTTTGTTCATCTGTACCAAATTGCATGATGGTATTCATACAGCCCATGCTCAGACCTGGATACATGGTAAATGACCAGTTCGCCGTTCCCATCATTTCAGATTTGATCAGGTTCAATGACATTGGTAAGCCTTGACCACCAAATTCTTCTGGATAAGACAGACCTTGCCAGCCGCCTTGTACGAACTGGTCGTAAGCTTCTTTAAAGCCTTTTGGTGTTTTCACTTCACCATTGTCAAAATGACAACCTTCTTCATCACCACTTTGATTAAGCGGCGAAAGTACATTTTCACAGTAGTCGGCTGCGCCTTCTAAAATCATATCTACTGTATCTGCATCGGCATTTTCACCGTTAGATAACGTTTTATAGTGAGAAGCATAATCAAATACTTCATTCATTAAGAAGCGAATGTCACGGAGCGGGGCTTTATACGCTGGCATAGTCTTTAATCCTAAATTTAGAAATAGTTCTGGATTATCTGTATCGATGCTAGGGATTATTCCTACTCATCTTTAAAAATACATTGATACTCGGTTATGAAAAAAATGTCAGAAAAGCGAATTTTGTAGATTTGGACAAAGGCTTTTTGATGATTTTCTGATAAAGTCCGAGTGTATGGTTCTGATTTAAAAATAATCATATTAGGCTAGTAACTATAACTATATTAAAGGTGTAAAGCGTGAAAGTGCGTTTAAAATATTTAACATATTGTGTACTTGGTTTAAGTCTTTCGGGGTGCACTCAACATGTCATTAAAACCAATTCGGTGAATCAAACCGATCGTGAGCGTATCATTTCTGGTTTAAATGCAATCTATGAAACCCCAAGTTATGATTATTCTGGTCAATTTAAAGTCAACATTCAGCCAAAGCCGCAAAACAATACCGTAAAGAATGCTGCATCTGAGCAAAAACTTGATCAAAAGCTACAACAAAAGATTGATCGCTCTTTGCTTGAACAAGGAGTTCGCCTCTCTGCACAACAAAAACAACAGTTATATGGTGCAATTGCGCAACAAAGCCTACGTGCAAATAATCAGGGGTCTTTGGGTAATTTAGATAAAATGATGGATATTGGGATCAATATCCTCAACGATGTGCAGTTTAGTTACGATGGGTCGGTACATTATCGTGAACGAATGGGATCGTTCAATTTAACCGCACGTTATGAAAAGCCAACATTATTGGTACAGGCGAAATTGCCAATGATTTTGGATTTTAAAGATTATAAATTTTATACCAACTATTTTGCATTTATGCCGTATTTGGTTAATCGCGAAAATCAGAGCAATCTTGCTTATATCGATTTCTCCAAATATCAAAATATTTTTAAACAAGTTGATTTGAAAAAATTGGTGGAATATCTCAAAGCTTCAGGTGCGGTGTCTTATGTATTGGCTCAACCTGAACAGTTCCAGACCTTGCCGTTAAGTGATCAGGATAGATCAGCAGGAATTGTTAGAAAAATAAGTATAAACAGTACCTTAGAAGAAGTGATGTTGCAAACTGATCTTTATAATAAAGTCAATGCACAATATTTAACTCAGTCAGTATTAGGCTTTAAAGAAAACTCATTTGAGCAATGGGCAGATAACAAAGCAGCGGCATTGGCAACAAAAGCTTCCGAAACTTCTGCAAATCAGTCTCCTGAGCTTGAGGCGCATGATGCCAGTCGAAAACTGTACGCGATGGTGACTGAAAAATTAGGGGTTACAGAGTCCGATCTTGCTGAGCAGTCCGATCAAACGGAGGATGAAATTCAAGCAAATACTGATGTGTTATTACCTGATGCTGAAGATCATGACCTTAGCCAAAGTCAGGATTCGATGCTTTTAACTGAAGCGCAATGTACCGATTTGCAAAGATCTCAAAAATCGATGTTCTACGGTGATATCCATTATTGTCAAGAATATTATGGAATCGATCTGTTCGGCACCGCTCAAATCAGTAACAACGATCAGCAGATTCAACAAAAGAAATTAGAAAGCACGTTTGCAGCTTATGATCAAAATCAATTCATTGATGATCAAGCATTTAAAGCACTTTGGCTTAAACATCATTCTGAAATTGATCAAACTTTGCCCGCTGTCAAAGCGCGCACACCTTTGACGATGAATGTGGGCTTAGATGCACAAGGGCGTTTGGTCAGTGCTGATTATGACCTGAGTCTTTTATTGCCTCAAACCAATCGACGTATGCATTTTAATATGGAGATGCAGGTCAGTAATTATGGAAAAGGAACGCCCATTTCTCGTCAACAGCTTAAACAGGCAAAATCACTGAGTGAAGTGAGTAAGGGTTCTTTTCTTGAAAAAGTCGTGGGTGGTCTAACCCGGTCATTAGAGAATGAAATAGATACCACTACAAATGCTTCATGGTCATGGGATGAACAGCTTCAGCAATTGGCGGCGCAGGTTTATGAGCAAACGCATTCTTATGAAAAAACATTTAACGCCATTTTTATTGCTCATTTGAGTGCAAATGAGCCTGAATATGTGAAACATTTTTCTGCGCAAGATTTAAAAGATATTGCGCGGGTTTATGCGTATTGGTTTTCCGATGAAGATATTTATAACCCGCGAGGACAGGCACTCAAACAAATTCAGGCTTTACAGCAAAAGCATCATTTAGAGGCGGATGAGCAATTTGATCAAGAGCTGGGTGCTATGGTGGATGAGATTGTAACTCAGACAATGATGCAGTCAGGAGAACGGCAGCAGTGGCAGCAACTCAAGAAAAGCTATAAAAAAACCGCAACAACTGTTTGCAGTTCAGTATCAGGCCCTTTTTGAAAAACAGGAGGGTGTTGATTTATCAACGCGCCCACTGTTGATTCAGACCTCTAAAATCTTAGGGCAGGTCTTTGTAGATGCGCATCAACATAAACTGACTGAACAATCTTTACAGGGATTGACTCAACAGCATTTGGAATATATTGATTATCAATTATTCGAACAGCTCTATCGTCAGATGTTGACTGAATAAGAACCATATTTTTGAAATAGCAAGCTACGTTCCAAGATGGACGTAGCTTATTTATATGTTGATTTAATCATGTATTTACAGGAATTCTTTGATTGCTGGTTTAACACCATGCCAAATGGCAAAAGCTTCTACAGCCTGACCAACGAGCATACCAAAACCTTCAGCCGTTGGCACACCACGAGCTTTGGCTTGGTCAATAAAGGTGGATGGTTTGCCATAAGCCATTTCATAAGCATGATCAAATTTAAGCTTTGACGGTAACACTAATGCCTCGCCACTGAGACTGGCAGATGTTGCATTGATAACCAAATCATATTCACCTGAGAGCTTAGAAAGCTGCATCATATTCAGTTGAGCCTCTGGAACAGAAGATTCAAGATCACTGATTAATTGTTCTGCACGGGTGAGTGTGCGGTTGGCAATAGTGATCTGTTTTGCGCCTGCTTTAACCAAGGGATAAATCACGCCTCGCGTTGCGCCACCCGCACCCAAAATTAAAATACGAGTATTTTTGAGTGACCAATTTAACGCTAAAATGGCATCGACCAGACCTTGTCCATCAGTATTGTCGCCAAATAACTGCCCGTCTTTTTTCCACAAAGTATTGACTGCTTTGGCAATCTGCGCGCGCTCTGTAAGGACGTCACACATTGCATAGGCTTGTTCTTTAAAAGGTACAGTCACATTCATTCCTGAACCGCCCTGTGCAAAGAACTCAGTGACACTTTTTTCAAAACCATCCAAAGGTGCCAGACGCTTTTGATAACTCAATTCAATCCCTAATTTTTCAGCAAAAGCATAATGTAACTCTGGAGAACGTGATTGCTCAATCGGATTGCCAATTACCGCAAATTGTCCTGTCATTGCGAAGCTCCATCACTATCAAAAAATGGAATCACTATACGCTAAAAATGACCGCAAAATAAATGAGGTTTCTGCGAGATTGTTAGATGGCCTTTGTGCGTGCATTTGTAGCTTTATGATGTGTTTATGTTGCGAGTAATTGCCTAATTTTTTTGATCTGATCAAAATGTAAACGCTATTGGATATTTCTTCTTATAAATAATATCGCTTAATAATTTAAGTTGTGACACAACAAAAATGGAGAACAATAATGACATCAAACTTCAACCCGCTAGAGCTTCTGGCGGAGAGAGTGACACCGTTGGTGGTCGACCATAGTCAACTAGAAATCGATATCGATAAAAAGGCCTCATTACTTAAACAGTTTTACCCGATTATGCTGGCGTTATTTCATAAATTTCCTGACCGATTAAATAGCATATTACATGGCAGTCAGGCACCGCTACAGGAGTTGTTGGGAAATCATCAAGGCGTTTTAAATGAAATTCTGGATGCATTTTCAAAACATCATAGTTTACAGCCCGCAACGATCGAATCTCTTTTCAATCACGCGATTCCTCTCAGTGCCAGAGCATTGAAAGAGGAGGTGGGTGAGGAAAATATTGTTTCTTACATCGGTTCTTATCTACCTCAAATAACCAGTCAGCTGCCAGCATGGTCAGCACCTATTTTATCAGGTTTGGGGTTGGGCAGCTTATTTCATACGGCATCGGCGAGTCAGTCATTCAAAACACCACCCGCAGATTCATCGGGAGGCGGCTTTAAAAAGTTCCTGCCGTGGCTAGCTTTAATTATTCTTGCCTTATTACTTTTATTGTTCTGGCGTTCTTGCCAAAAACAGACACCTGCACCGAACAGTGTCGCAGAGCCTACAGCAAGTTCTGAAGTCGCGCCAACAGTGGCTGCTACGTCTCCTGCATCCCTAAGTTTGACTTCTGGAACAGGAAATCAGGTTTTAGGTTGTCAGTCCAATGTGGGAGACAGTGGTCTTGCGTCTCTTCTACAGACTGGAATAGCCAAAGTCTTTGGTACAGGTGTAAATTGTAATATTGCCACAGATTCAGCCTATGCCACACAATTACCAGCGCAGGAGAAACTGGATGCCATTTTAAATCTGGTGAAAGAAGTTCCGAATGCAAGCATTGAGTGGGTGGGTGATCAGTTAACTGTGAATGCACCAGATGCAAATGCTCTAAAAGGTCTGATTGAAAAAATTAAAGCATTGGCGCCTGAATTAAATGTCGTTTCAGCAGCTCCTTTAAATGTTGAGCAGTCTGTAAATAACAGTATTGATGCGAGTACTCAAGCTTTAACAGGATTAAATGAATCCTCAAGTCCAGAGCAAATTGTACGTGCCTTAAATATGCAGATTATTAATTTTGCTAGCGGTTCTGCAACTATTCCAGATGCCAATAAAGCCGTGTTGGATCAGGCTGCTGGACTGTTGCAAAAAGTTCCAAATCTTGCATTAAATGTGGAAGGCTATACCGATTCAACGGGGAATGCTGAGACCAATAAAGCCCTTTCACAAAAACGTGCGCAAGCAGTTGTGGATTATTTAACTGGAAAAGGCGTAAGTAGTTCAAGCTTAAAAGCAGTAGGTTATGGTTCTGAACATCCAGTGGCAGATAACGAAACTGAACAAGGTAAGTTCCGTAATCGCCGGATTGAGTTTAAGTTGGCAGGTTCTTGATTTAAATAATATTTAAAATTTAAACATAGGTAAAAGTCGTCTGAATCAGGCGGCTTTTATTTTTGTGGATGCTTTAAATTTAGGGTATTTGGAGACTATGATTTACAAACAACAAGATGTGTGGAATTTTGCAGGGGGGATATATCGAAGTTTTGATCGTATCGGAATATTATGGATTACAAATGGATTCAATTTCTTCAATGAAGAAAATCACAGCAGCCAAAAATAAACCTATACCAGCAAGCACAGTCACAGAAATCGAAATACTATCTGAATAAACATTTTCATATTCGATGGTAATACCAGAAGAAATCACTACAGTAGCAATCAAGGCATATAAAACCAGCATACGATGCTTTTCTAAAATGTTAGACATAATATGACCCTTTCATTTTTTTAAATTAGATCAAAACAATATGAAATCAAGATGACAAACAGTTGCTGCTTTACTGTGTGGGGGCTTTTTTCAATCATGTAATGACATGAACTTTCATGTACTAGCAGCATAACGCATCACAGCAAACATTCAAGAGACGATTTAATAATAAATACTCTCATTTGCAAGTGAATATTACAGTTCTGCTAACCAATCATGAGGTTTTAGATAATAATCAGTGAGTTGCTTCTCAATGGAGTGTTCATCCCATTCTGGACGATAAGACCAAGCGGCAAGATTAGGAAGACTGACTAGAATTGATTCAATTCGTCCGCCTGTTTGTAGACCAAATAACGTACCACGGTCATACACTAGATTGTATTCAACATAGCGGCCACGTCGATATAACTGAAATTCTCGCTGTGCTTCGGTATAAGGCTGTTCACGATGTTTCTCAAAAATTGGAAGAATGGCGTCGAGATAACCATTGCCAACGGCTTTGATATAGTCAAAACAAGTGTCAAAATCCCACTGATTTAAGTCATCAAAAAATAAACCACCGATCCCACGTTGTTCATCACGATGTTTCAAATAAAAATAATCATCACACCATTTTTTATGTTCAGCATAAACATGTTCGCCAAAAGGCTGACACAAATCAAAAGCAGTTTGATGCCAATGTTTGATATCTTGATTGTCTGGGTAAAACGGCGTTAAATCAAAACCACCACCAAACCACCAGATAGGTTCCTGACCTTCAGGTTCAGCCACGAATAAACGGACATTGGCATGAGAAGTGGGAATATTGGGGTTTTTAGGATGAATCACCAATGACACGCCTAATGCTTGCGCTTTAGCACCTGCGATATTGGGATGACGTTGTGTCGCAGAAGCGGGGAGTTGGCGAATATCAATATGTGAAAACATCACGCCGCCTTTTTCGATCACTTCTCCGTCTTGCAAAACACGAGAGCGTCCGCCGCCACCTTCTGCACGTTGCCAGTCATCAATCATAAACTGTGCAGAACCGCCGCCGCGTTGTTCTTGTTGTTCTAATGCAGCACAAATCCGTGCCTGTAGGTCGAGTAAAAATTCACGTACTCGTAGAATATCAGCCGAAGTTGGATGCTGCATGAGGACCTCAAATGATCTTATTTTCTTTAGATGAAGCATAAAGAAAGCGTGAGAATAAGTAAAAAAGGATTTTATTCAGTCAATGAATAAAATCCCTTGAAATGTAAATGCGAGAATAACGTGAAATTAGAAATCATCTTTTTTATATAAATGATCCATACGTTCACGTTTAGTTTTCAAGTAATGCTCATTAAAAGGATTACGTCCAACCGTGAGTGGAACACGCTCAACTACATTGATCCCCAAATCAGTCAAAGCTTTTAATTTGAGAGGATTATTGGTGATTAATTTAACTGCTTTGACCTGCAAATGATCCAGCATAATGGTACACATATCATAGTGACGTGCATCCGCAGGAAGATTCAATAAAAGATTGGCATCGACTGTGTCGTGTCCCTGATCCTGTAAAGCATAAGCACGAATTTTATTGGTCAATCCAATACCACGGCCTTCCTGACGCAAATATAAAATAACGCCTTTACCCGTATCATTAATGAGCTGTTGTGTCGCCTGCAACTGCGGGCCGCAATCACATTTGAGTGAGGCAAAAGCATCGCCCGTGAGACACTCAGAGTGAATACGTACCAGCACAGGTTCATTCGGCGCACTTTCTAAACCTTTGGATAATGCGACATGCTCTTCACCCGTTTCAGGATCTTGAAACACCGAAATATTGAAGTCACCAAACTTGGTCGGGAGTTTTGACGTTGCGACAAATTCGATAGCCACTAATTACATATCTCATCAGGAAAACGGCTAAAGTATAGCGTACTGGTCATATATTGGTAGAATTGAACTGCTGAATTTATGCATAATAATTTCTTTTTTGTATAATGCACACGATAATAGTTGATAAACAGTAAGATTATTCTGGATAATCTAGCCAACCACGCCGCAGGGAAAATTTCCCTGCGACCTTGTTAGAAATGTGGCTGATTGAAGGTGACTTTAAATTCGATAAGATTATGATGTCATTCATCATATCGAATCCCATTTACCCAGCTTAGGATTTGCCAGGCTTAAAAAGGCTTTGCCACATATGTTGTATACCGAAATACCAACTCAACGCCCTGTTACGCCATTGTTAGATGAAGTTGATCATCCACAACAATTACGTCAGCTCGAGCAAGGCCAATTGACTCAAGTGGCTGATGAGTTGCGTCAGTTTATTTTATATGCGGCAGGACAAAGTGGCGGGCACTTTGGCGCAAATTTAGGTGTAATTGAGCTAACTGTTGCGCTTCATTATAGTTTTAATACCCCGCATGATCGTTTGATCTGGGATGTGGGTCATCAGGCTTATCCGCACAAAGCATTGACGGGGCGTCGTGAACAATTGACCACGATTCGTGCTCAACATGGTCTGGCTGCATTCCCTGCGCGTGAAGAATCTGTATTTGATACTTTTGGTGTTGGGCATTCTTCGACTGCAATTTCGGCAGGACTGGGTATGTCACTTGCGCGCCGTTATCAGCAAAATCCATGCGAAGTGGTGTGTATTGTGGGTGATGGCGCCATGACCGCAGGTATGGCTTTTGAAGCCATGAATGATGCTGTGGCACATGATGCAGATCTAATTGTGGTTTTAAATGACAACGATATGTCCATCTCCTGTAGCACAGGTGGCTTTGCCAAACATTTGGCAGCCATTTGGGAACATGGTCATTCAGTCAATATCAATGACGAGGGTGAGGCTTATGTACAGCCCCATCCACAATGGACATATAATTCACGGTTACATCAGTCTGCTACTGATGCCGCAGATAACTTATTTAAAGCCATTGGTTTTGATTATTTTGGCCCTTTTGATGGCCATGATGTCGAACAACTGGTCAATGTTTTCAATGCGCTGAAAAAACGTAAAGGACCTCGTCTGGTTCATGTCTATACTAAAAAAGGCAAAGGATTTAAGCCTGCCGAAGCTGATCCGATCACCTATCACGCCATTACCAAAATTGCACCAGTCGCGACTGCGCCAGCAAAAAAATTACCTCCAAAATATTCTGATGTCTTTGGGCAATGGTTATGTGATCAAGCGGAGCAGGATGATCGACTTTTAGCGATTACCCCCGCGATGTGTGAGGGGTCAGGCATGGTGAAATTTGCCAAGCAATATCCTGAACGTTTCTTTGATGTAGCGATCGCTGAGCAACATGCAGTCACCTTGGCTGCGGGCATGGCGTGTGAAGGCTTAAAACCTGTTGTGGCAATTTACTCAACCTTTTTGCAACGCGGTTATGATCAACTGATTCACGATGTGGCTTTACAGAATCTGGATGTGACTTTTGGTATTGATCGTGCGGGTTTAGTGGGTGAAGATGGTCCAACGCATGCTGGTGCCTATGATTATGCCTATATGCGTACTGTGCCAAACATGGTGATCATGGCACCTAAAGATGAAAATGAATGTCGTCAAATGTTGCATACCGCGTATTTACATCATGGACCTGCCGCAGTACGTTACCCACGTGGTAATGGAGTTGGCGTTGAAATTCAACAAACATTGACCGCGCTCGAAATAGGCAAAGCTGAAATTGTAGCGGAATACCACGCCGAATATGATGAACAAATTAGCATTCTAGCCTTTGGTAGTCGTGTGACGGCAGCTATTGAAGCGGCTATTCAACTCAGCAAAATGCATGATATTGGGGTACGTGTCATCAATATGCGTTTTGTGAAGCCGTTGGATGAACAAATCATTCGTGATTTCGCAGAAAAAACCAGTTTATTTGTGACAGTTGAAGAGCATGCGGTTATGGCTGGTGCAG
>Ga0099799_10019_pt1 | contig 49283 bp, 31 predicted proteins | sample Uncmet6_SortLC_1_FD_89033 | JGI IMG/M metagenome (GOLD analysis project Ga0099799, IMG submission 89033) | Marine eukaryotic communities from CALCOFI LINE 67, Pacific Ocean - CN11_C50_N6_SortLC_1 | ecosystem: Environmental > Aquatic > Marine > Oceanic | place: Pacific Ocean: Monterey Bay...
AACATGACTAACCTTCATCATGCCAACGAATACGCAAATGCGGCGTATTATAACACCAACAATCCAGGGCAGTGGTATATTGAAAATTTAGTCGCTGGAGCGACGTATCAATACGAACTTTACAGTTGTCAAATTAAAACTGATCACCACTATGCAGTGACAGTAAATGTTATAGGTTCAAGCACAAATACTCACACATATACTCAAAGTGCGACCACGTCTGTTGTCGTCACCGACACAGTAAATGCTGATAGTAATGGAAAGATCTTCTTCACGCTTCAATACGCGGGTCCAGCTGCTGTACCTTTCTTTGGGGCTGGCTTGTCGTGGATTCGACTTCGTGCGCAAAACTATAATAGTACCGGTGTTTTTACGGGCACTTCCAGCTTAAGCCTTAGTTCTGGCAGTGTCGATGGGACGTGGCTCAAGATAGAAATTCCAAGCAGCGAAAACTTATCTTCTCTTAAAATTGCTGAACTCAACACTAACGCCACCATCGACAATTTTTCAGTGCTGGGGTCTTCAGACGACGTTACTTGGACAACCTTACTTTCACAAACTGGTGCTTACGTAAACACGATTGCTAACGGGGGAACGGACTTTTCAATCAGCACGGCTGGTAATTTTCATTTCTTTGCGATTGTCTTTGAAAGTATAAAGGCGACTGCATCTCCAAAGAGAATAAAAGTGACAGACGTGACCTTTACAACAGGCACGGCTGGCGGTGGTGGAAGCAGTTTTCAAAATAGTCTGTTAAACGGACTTGGGCTGTTTAGTGGTGCGAGCTACGTTTCTAACACGACGCCGCCTCGTCTTGAATTAGCGGCTTATGGGTCTGGAACAATTACAAATGTTGATTTTCCGCAATACCAAACTTTGTCAGACATTTCAACTGCCGGGTACAAAACATTAGCAGAAATTCAAGCACTGGGTTATGAAACCATAGCTTCTTTAACAACTGCTGGTTACAAAACGGCTGCAGCTACGCTGACCGACGTGGCAAGTGTCGGGTATCAGACCTTAGCGACATTGACGAGCAATGGATACAAGACGGCAGCAGATACAATTAGAGCAAAAGGCACTTTTGAGTACTCTGGGGGCAGTACTGGTTCGGGAACATTATCAAACGCTTACAACGCATCAACGTCAATATATAGTAAGAGTACATCTACATTGGGTTGGAATCATATGGGGTCTCATAGTTTTTACCAAATTGATGTAACCTTCACATCCAGTATACCAAATAGCTATCAAGTCTTTGTTCAGGAGGCTGACAGACAGGTTATAATGAGTACGAGTATACTCAACAAAACCTCTTCTGGCTTTTCTATATACGTTTTTAATTTCGGGACAGTATACTTACAGTGGGCAATGGACTTTGTCGTCGTATAAAAAATATATCTAGCGTTTTTCCATGGCGGCGGCACTTTAAATTACCAGACATGGGAGCTTGTCGTGATTTAATATCTCGTAAACTAAAGCCAAAAAAAATGATTGGCGATTTTGCAATCAGACTAAACGAGCTTCGCGACTACGGGATCTGCGTAATGGAGCAGCATCCAGCCAAGCGCTCTGCTACCGCAGTCTTTGGTCCTCTGGTCTTGCTCTACATCATCATAAAAGCCGTTTTCTTCTAGCGAGTCGTAAACATATTGGTCGGGCGCGACGGCAAACCAATGTTGGCCGCCGTTGTCTCTAGTCTCGGTGTTCAAAATCACATACTTATTTTTTGGATAAACTTCTCCCTTGGCAAACACTCCCCCAAAAAGTTCACCGAGCAGTTCACGTCCACACTCTCTTAGTTCAGTCTCGAATGTTGTAGACTCATTTCCAAGGTAATCAGAAACGTAAGCCGTAAGCTCTAACATCAGTTTTTTGGCCATTTCTACATCAGTGTGTACCGAGGTTTTTTTTTTGATTTTTTAGGCGGCTGTTCAGGTCCCCTGCCCGCGACTTCACCGGCAGCTGCTGCTGCACCAAGCGCCGGAGCGAATTCCTCTAGTCCCGGGACAGCAGCGGTCACCGCCGCACCAACCTCAGCGGCTTTTGTGGCACCACGAATGAATTTGCGAGCTTTCTTACCAAACAGATGATGATGCTTTTTCCCGTCTCCCTCCATGGCGGCCTTTTCTGGCTTATATTCAGGGTTTTGAATCGTTACGGGTACCTCAAAGCCTCCGTGTTCACCGACTTTACGTATCTTAAGCCGCGCAGCAATCTGAGGAACGTGCTCCTGCGTCATAAATTTAGTTGCAAACTGAGTTGGGCTAATAAGCAAAATTACGGGTGGTGGAACTCCGTTCTTGCGTCGGCCCATTGTGTTTGTTATAGCCCTATATTATTTTTCAAGCTTAGATTATTTTTCAATATGTGAGTCTAATTCGAGCCGAGTAGTATTCGCCGTTTGTGTTTACTGGTTGGTGTAAATGATCACATAATCGGAATTCTAGTCGGGACACGGTACCGCCTGCAATATTGGCGTGTAGTTTAAGAGGATGATTTGGTCTATAAAGGATCTGCTGTGAGGGCTGGACATCAGGCACAATCACGGCAATGGCCGTCGAGTTGGAATTACCGTCTTCTTTGTAGCTGCCAGAAACATTCAAACCACTGGTACATTCTAACACGTAATACTGTATGGAATCGAACTTTGCTGTGCTGTTTGCTGTTGCGCTAGATTCCTGCGTAAATGTCACCGACGAATTGTTTTCAAAGCCCAAGAAGGACCGCATGCTCATCGTCGCATCGGTAAAATTGACAGTTATATTTCCCGAGGCTGCATTGGGCGTCGCGTGAAGTAATAAGCTTGAGGTTGCCTGGACACCGACAAACCGCAATGTTTGGCTATCCAGCCCTAGATCAATAAGAAAATGGCTCAATCTCAGATTTAAACTCGTTAAATTGTAAATACCCGGCGGAAAAGTCATTGTCTGAACAGCATTGCTCGAAACATTGGCAAAGCTTGCCTTAAATACGTCGTTAATACCCGCCTTTATGTTTTCCGCTACGTGCCATGCAGTGGCCTCAACCACTTCGATAAGGGGTTCGCTGTCTTTGGGCAAAACGAGAGGGGGTTGCAGATTCATCGCAAAGGTCGAGCCGTCACTACTCAAACTGTGGCCATACTGACTATTTATGAGAAATGTCTTTTCGGGCATTGTTTGGTATACATCAAGATTTTATTGAAAGAAAGATGACTCCGCCATAAGACGCCTCCCACCGAAACCTGTAGACCATCACGCCAACAGCCACGGCGAGTATGTCATTTATTATCACGGCGTGGGGTGTGAGAGGCTGTGTTGACGTCAAAATACTCGTGTGCTGGCTTGGGCAGCCGCCTTTGAGCAGCTACAGACGCTACAGACGACGTGAGGATGCACCGCAACTATACTAGTAGGTTACTTAAAAACCTACTAGGATAACAGTGGAACAGTGGGACTTTTTTACTAAACTTTTTTTTTTTCAGATTATACTCATATGATACTCATATGATACTCATATGATATGATACTATACTCAAAAAAAAAAAAAGATAGTAAAAAGTGTCACTGTTCCACTGTTTTTAGCGATAGTCTAAAGAAACCCGAATTTAGCGATAATTTAGTGATGAGTGCTACAAGTTTTTTATGCGGCGATTGAGAATGGCGTCGATGGCGTTTCTCATCACGGCAATGTGTCGCAATGGAGCAGCGCTACGCTTTGACGTGTTGCGCAACAGTTATAATGCGTGTGATGCAGCAGCCATGGATAAATCGTGTGCACACGAGGCGCAGCGTATTCTAAAGGCTGTGGAGAGCAATTAGAGCACAAGGATTGCGGTTAATGAAGCGCTGCAGATCCCAGTTAAGCCAGGGTTAGGGCTAGTATGATTTAAAGTAACTCGGGATAGGGGCTAGTATGATTTAAAGTAACTCTATTATAGTAGGGGGGTAGGGTTACTTACTGAAGTAGCTCTAGAGCTACTTCAGTCCCCCCCTCGAGATGGGGTGCGGGTATTTAGCTTAACTCGGCGCGGGTTTTCAGGTGGTGAATCAAAACTCGCTTGCCCTGCTCTCAGACCTGACGGTGACGACGTGACGCCGGATCCGGGCCTTTAGAGGCTTGGTTCTAGTGCGTCCATCCCCCCGGGACTAGGCTAGCGTCCCCAACACCGAGTAAGCTACTACTACTAAAAAAATAAAAACTCGCTTCTATGCTGGTGATTTCCCCCTTGGTGCCCGTGGCGTCGGTAGGATGCGCAAACACGGCAGCTCTTAGTGAGAATTGCCCAAACAGTCGCCTAGCGCGGCGCGAAACGCCACTGGCGAGACGTTCGCCGCAACGGTTCGCGTGGGGCCCTTCCAACCCCTCGCATTTGCAGGGCCCCACACTCCGCCAGAATGTGAGGCACGCCCCGAGGCCCAGTCGTAGTTGCGGGATTCGGGCTATTAAAGGGGAGGCACCACAGCCCCGCACATAGAAGTGAGTTTTTCTTTTTCAGAAGTTCCGCCCAGAGGCGAGAGAGGGAGAGGGAGAGGGAGAGAGAGACGCTTATTGAGCTGGCCCGCACGTTAGCACCAGAATCTGATGGCAACGCCCCTTAGACGGCGCGCGAGTACGCCCGGATCAAGATCGACTGCCTCCGGCTCGTCGGCGACCCGGGCACGGCGACGACGACGCAAGCTTCTACGACCGGCAGCAAGCTTACGTACACGCTCGCGGGGGACTCCCCAGGCCAGATCCTAGCTATCCTATCCTACTACCTACGCAACCGTAGGAACCAAAGCCAGCTAGGCCTAGCCTGAGGCCCGGGCCGCAACCCCAAAACCTGAATTGACTATAGTTATTTTTCAAGGTGGCCCCATCCCCCCGGTCCCTTTGGGACCCCGTAGCCAAACAATCGCCGCCACCAAGTGACAGGGAACTCGAATGATCTCAGAGGCTCAGGCTCACTTGAAATTAGGGGGACTCCGAGTCGGACCCGCCGGCGAGCCGTTCGTGGTGGGCCACGAGCCCACCGAGAGCGAGGTGAACACGCAGTATTTCACTGGGCATTCTCTGGACCGACTCTGACAGGTCACGTTAATCATAATCATATAATCCTGGTATTAATCCATACCGAATTAGGGCCACCATACATACATACAACTGCCACCATATTATGATACGACTCCGTGGGATGTGCTTGGAGCCCGCGTGAACTTCGCCCATCAAAAGCCGCTCCCTGGCGGACTAGGACTAGGTTTGGGCCCGGAGGCATCACCGTACGGATCCTTGGCCTCTCTAAATTTAATGAGGAGAAAACAGGGGAGAAACCAGGGGAGACAGGAGATTTTGGCTGCCTTCCTCCTTAATCATAAACTAGTTGATCATCTTATTGAGGATCTTGCCAACCCTACCCGAGTTCCACGTTGCATGGGCACATTAATCCTCCTGATTTCGGCTGCCAACGGATGTGGCGCCTCTAGGTTGCATACAATGCTGACCACCCGACTTCAACAATCTACCTTGCTGTGGCAAAGTATACGCGATCTGTTAGCTTTGCCAAATCGAGACTTGCTTTCATTACGCGCCACTTATTGTTTGGTATGCGAAATGTCTATCCTGAGTCCTAAGCTGCTGTGCCACAGCTACTCTCTTGGCATAATTCTGTGTATTTTAAAGTCTATGCGCAATGAATCAGCTCTCCTCGAAGCAGCGCATCAAACACTGGTTGCATTTGTTAAGTGCGCAGTAATTACCACAGGGACGCTAAAAAAGGAACTCAATGACTTCTTAACTATGGTATTTTGCGAGGACACAGTACAGTGTGATTGCTACCCTCGAGTAGCTATTGGACTCGTGTCCGCTCTGCGTGGTAGTAATAATATTGGAATATGCAAGTGCCAATCGTCATCCGTTTTGAAACTTCTCTTGTCCCAGACCCATTTCAGACAGGCGTTTGCAATCAAACTAGCTCTTGGCGAAATATGTCATACAAGCACAAGTTACACGGCCATTGATAGCAGAGTCTTGGTGCCACTTATATGGATGTTGTTTCATTCAGATCAACTAGTTGTGAAAATGGTTGCGACGAGCATGAAAGCCCTACGTGATACACTAGTCGATTTGACTCACAGGAGTACTGTACCTGATCTCATAGGTGGGGGGGGGGGTGCCAATCCTGTGGATGGCGAGACATGACCCTACCGACGACCCTACCGGATACTATCGCTGTTGCTCCCCAAGATCATTAGTATCACAAATTCTAGATTGCCTCCAATGCACGCTGAATGGCAGAAAACACCCACATTGTATGTTCCAAAGGGAGCGTGCCCCGGTCCCGCAGCAGGTAAGCAGACTTTTTGTTTGCACAAACATTGTCCAATTTGATTCACAGGCGACAAAATGGTCATGCAAAAACACAAATATCGCCCTGATTTTATTATTGATATCTTCTAGCACGCCGGTGTTGCTCGACACACTTAGACACTTATCGAACAGCCTCTCTAGTGATGTACAGGTTATCCGTGTTCTTTGCAGATTGTTAGTGATTCTCCCGCAATTCTCAAACAATCTAAATGTGGATGTACCTAGACCGCAATTGAATAGCCTGACAGTGCTTATCCGAACTGTCCAGCGAGATACCAAGATGATGATACCACCATCAAAGCAACTGGAAAAGTTTGATTTAGATATTCCATCTATTCTAAAAGGCACTTACCTCAGCCAAGGTGAGGTTTCAGTTCTCTGGGGAAATTATGAAAGCTGGGAATGTTTAATTTCCCTTGCTTCCTGCCCTCTTGAGCTAGAAGACGCTCGAGAAACAATAAACAGACTCCAAACGTGCGAATCAATCATTAACTGCGTTAATTTGTCACCTTGATGTGTGCATCGTGAATCATAGGCTCTCGCCAAATTTAGTGCTTGATGCTCTTAGTATTGCATGTTGCCATCACTTTTGTTTACCGAGACATGCGTATTTGACTATGTTCTCCAATAGTGGGGGGAATTGCAATTCTGCAGCGGAAATTGTGCTTTCTGCACTCAAGTACGGTGCACCAGATATCGCGGTGGGTGCCATGGTGCTTAAATTCTATACTGATTGCAATTTGTTTTGTTTAGGTCAACATGTTCAGTACTCTCGTGGATTCGTGCGGCAATTCCGCTGGCGACGTATTATCTGTGTGTACAGCTGCATTTTTTTTCATGTGGTTAGCGCAACCACCTTTAAATAAAACGACACTCTCGGTGCCTGTCCGCACGGGTTAACTGCACAGAGCGACAATTATCGATACCCATGGTCAGGGATGAACTCACGAATTTTGAGCGGACTGTACAAGAAAAGTGCGAGGACCCCGAGCGAAAGGCATGAATTCGCCTCCTTGGAGTTTTTCCGGCGATGCGGGCGCACGTGCTCGCGAGTTGTTCTCGTCTGAATCACGGTGACGAGCGACCGGACTAGTCGTAGCCGTTTTTTTTTTGTAAACACGATTGAGGTCTCGTCTCATCACGACCTGTATTTGCTACGCGCACAGGTCATTCAGTTTCTATCTACAGCACTGAGTAGAGCTCAAGCGAAAAAAATCGGACGTCATTCGACCCAGAGACTCTTCTGAAGCCCCGGAATGGTGCAAAAAAATCACAACCTTGGAAATTTCTACGCGACAACCCAGTTTTTTATCGCGCTCCCCATGCTCGCGTAGGCACGGGGCAGCAACCAAGCGCGTGGAGGTTCTAGGTAATCGTCTGCGCCATGCTTAAGACGCGTGCGCCGAAAGGCAGCCATCTCGGCAGTCTGCGAGTGCCCAAGCAAGAGCTACTGCTCTCTGCGAGGCCCTAAATCGGTGCACGACCGCAAACACAGATCTCCAAATTGTTACTAGTACTAGTAGAGAAGCGCCCGACCTAACAGCAACGCACCTCAAACAAACTGAGACCACCAATTTCCCGTCCACATGCAAGCCTAGACATGCCTCAGGACGTTAGTTGTCGGCTCAGCCTGAGGCTTAGTTAGACAGACGAGGGTTTCCCTCAGGCGAGGCATATAAAGATAATTCTTTCGTTATTGTTTGAGAGATAGTAAATAAAACCCGGTACCCCCAGCGCCAACTAAATCTATTGATTATATATATATATTGTTATGCCCTTGTATTGTACTCAATCATCAGAAAGCAGGTTTTTGTCATTCGGAACCTACCCCTCCGAATCATAACGCCAAACGTCGTCGGACTCTGCGCTTACCCTTCTTCTTCTCCTATCAATTTTGAAGTCTCCACGTAGTATATATATTCAACCCAGTTTTATATTCGAAAAAAAACCTGAGAATGTACTACGAGGGGGTCGTGTGTGTGTGTGTGTGTGTGTGTGTGTGTGTGTGTGGCTGTCTACGATAGCCGCCTGGGTTGTACTATCCCAGGCCAGGCCCTGCTAAAAATACCAGAACGGGCGGGGATGGGGGGCACTGCACCACCCTCATCGTGTTCGCTGGCCCTCACGCGCAAGGTAGGGGTAGTGGTAGTTATTGACTAGTTATAGACGCAGACAGCCAAAACCCCCGCAGACTTCCACAAACGCACTCTGCTGCTGGGTTCGACAATTTTTTTAGAATGCGGAAAATCGGACAATGCATGAGCTACTATTTACGAAAAAGTGTACTTGGGGCCATAGCAAAGTGACCGTGTCGTCTTGTGACTCCCGGTCAGAAAGCTAGCCGCTTTGTTTTGGAAAGCCCAGTCAATCTCCCACGGTCATTGCAACGACCACCACGAGCTTTTAAACTTATTATTAGATTTCAAACCGTTCACGGATCTGCATCGTCGCCATGAGGACTATTTGCTCAACCTCTTCTGACGCCCGTTGCTGATCTTGTCGCGTTTTTTACTCCTCACATATACCACTGCAGGCGGTGGCGAGGTAAGCCTTAGCAAAAACCTCATCACGTTACCTCCTACTCACGAGACGGCTAAAGCCAAGAAGACGCGGCCGGCAGATTCGACTTTTGGCGCTCATCGGCTTGACGAAATTGTGGAAATTTTACGCTACTGACATCCGTTGATAAAGAGTTCTCCAGCAGACTAAGTAATGATTTCGACGCGGCCCGGGTGAATCAGCCATTGCACACGCTCCAAGACCGCTCAGGCGACTTACCAGACCTAACAGAAAAAACTAAGAGCTTGATTGGTCCTAGCTCGCCATCAACGCCTGTTGGGGATTGTTGGCATAGAACAATTCCCACGCCAGGGCGGCCTCCCGTTGTTGTTGCCCTAGAGGCAGTTTCGTTTCGGGCGTACAGTAAGCCGAGGTGCCAGGCCATCTCACTGTTGTCGATCAAACAACGGATTGTGGACATTAAACGCTCACGATGTCGTCTTCATTCCGTGCTCAGCGCCTTGTACCGGCTATGTAGTAGACGGGTTTAGGAAGCCGCCAGTTTTGGGTGGCTATCTATCCCATGAGCAAGAGCGTGGCTCAATAGAAGGAAAGGTCATTTCGTCAATTAAAAAGGTAAACAGGACATTAAAAGATCCATCAATCAAGGTTGCCCTGACGTATTACTAATCGTAGCGAACCTTTAAATAAAAAAAAGATACTAATGGAGACGCGAACGGAATAGACAACCGCTCTCGCAAGGCGCCGGGTGCCCGTCTTTGCATCTCTGCTAAGTATGGGAGCAGTTTACTCATTCCCTGGGACGGACTCGACTCTACCACTTAGTAGGATTGCATGCGAAATTATTCTTCAGGACCGCTGCTTTTTGAAGCATGAGGTACGATGCGAGGGAACAGCCAACTAACTGCCAATAAAAAATTAAAGAAGCGAAAGGCCCATCGGTATATACATAGGTCGTTGAAACGCCGAAAACTCTGAGTCGGCCTCTCGACGCTATGATACCTACGGCCCGGGCACTTCAAGATGACCGTAGCCTCGCCCGGTCAAACCAGGGAACCGCGCGCGCGGACTGGGGCGGGAGGATAGATCTGGCGTGGCGACATGAGGCAACAGACTGAAGGGCTGCAGCATAATAATACCTAGCGTCCCAACGAGCTTCGAAGATAAACTCGTCTATGTATACATCGCCTATCATTGCCACGAACTTCGCATTGCCCTGTTGCGGCGGTCGTAACCGAGATCCGAAGGCTGCTGTGGCAAGCCACTTGGATTAGGGTAGGCTCCACCCCACCCGGGGTCGACCCATCCGCCATGAGTCCTAATTAATATAAATTACCCTGCGAAACTATATATTTTTTTGTTGGGTCGAGCAAATAGTCGACGTTGATTTTAATTTGTGGCGCGCATTGCGCGTGCAGCCATGCGCCGGCCAAATTGCGGGGAACTTGTGCTGAGGCGCAGGTTCCGTGCGCTAAGAATAATGGGCTGCAAAAGTGGTACCATGCGGGCAGCCTCGCGCTGAGAGTGCGCTGCGACGCGGTGCGAGATAAATAAAACCCGCCCCAACCCAAAAATAGTATAAATTGAACCATAGAGCTAATGACGCAAAATTATTTCCTAACATTCCATATCCTTATAAGGCTGAAAGGGAATTCCGGTGCTGAGCCGGGGATTGGGTGGAACCGGAATTTTCTCCAAATCAGGTCGGGAACTGAACTAACTAGTACTGCCTGCTAGCAACTTGAAGGCCAATGGTTCTAGGGCGGAGGCTACTTCATTAAACACCTTACAAAAATCGCACTTTGTGCGTCAATCGACTCATCAGGTGTTGCGGACTAAGGACAAGTGCAACCCGCCAGAAGCCACAATCGGCACAATCATCTGGTACAATCGGCGGTGCTGCGGCCAGTGTACTACGTAGTATCAACCCGCGGGCGGGAAATGATCGGGGGCCGGGCAGAGAGCCTGAGGGAGGGGAGATTCATCCTTCACGGCCGCCGGCGGGTTACCGAAGTCGTCATCATGTGGATCATGGTTTTTGAGAGGTAATGCGGATCGGTCCTAAAATCCGCGTGCGGGCTCTGTGGTGTTAGATACAAGCTCGTATGCGACTCGGATATATCTGCCATGGCTGGGACAGAGGAGATGGGCAGACAGATGATGAAGTCGCTGAGTGAGGCATCGTACTATACGGTGCGTTATTGACACAGGCGTATGCCGTGCACAGATGTCATCGCCACCCAAAGCAGCATTGCGCTATACTAACACCTGGGGCTCGTGTGGGGCGGACCCATGCCCGTGATTCGCACAGATGGAATAGCATGGGCGCCTGAGACGCCAGCTGCGCGGCATGCAATCGCGGCACGGCTCGCGAAGGACCCCACTGCATGCGCCGCAGCACCACCGAGTGCTCGGCTTGCTCTTGTCCTTGCCAGGTGTCACGCGCTCGAGGCGACACGCCGTACGCATGAACTAAAGGGTGAGGCCTGGAGATCGGGGGGGATCAGCCCGAGTTTTTCATGGGTTGCGGATGCCCGCGACTCAACCTCTGACGCACCTCCGCTCCTTGACGTGCTTATTCGGCTCCGTATGCGTGCAGTTGCCCTCTGTCGCCTCTGCCACGGAACGGCAGCACCCGATACGCTCGAGGCACTCCTTGACCTGGCGCGCGCATACGCCGCGTCCGGACTTTGGTTACAGGCAGAAGCACACGCAAAGCGAGTGGTCTCGCTGCTCACTGAGACGCCGGCTCGCGTAGATGATGGCAATGATGCGGTGTCCATGGCAGATGAAGCCGCTGCCACCTCGGTTCTTGGACTGTTCTCGCGATTAGCATCAATAGCAGCAGCAGCAGCGCATCAGAGCCGCGTGCCATGGCATGCATTGGTCACCATACTGGCCAACGCCGGCGAGCCGCGCCTCGCCGAGCAGCCCTGGGGCGTACTCGAGGGTGCGGACGGCTTCGCACGGCGCCCAGACGTGCCAGGTGGCGACCTAAGCTGGGCTGGCGTGGTTTCATTTCTCCGCGTAGCGCATGGTGGTTTTGCAGCGGTGACGCGGCGCCTAGAGGCTGTTGCACCCACGCACGATACGGCTGCTCTAGACCATGCTTTCCGTGCGGCGGTGGTCACGCCGGGCGCAGGTGCAGCGTTTGCCGCCCCACTTCGAGATGCTGTCATCGCATCATCATCTGCGGCAGCTGCCCTGGCCGGCTCAGGCTGGGCCGAGTGGCTCTGCGCGCGAGTGGATGCTGATGCCGCGCGAGGAGCTGCAGCTGCACCTGTCACCTGGGAGGAATGCGTTGCTGCTCTTGTCGCCTGCCCTTTTCCCGTCTCTGTAGGTGGTACTACCTCTCTGTCACCTCGTGCAGCCGTACAGCGCGTGGCCAACCTCCGCGCACGCGCACACGTGTTGTGCGGTCGAGCACACGCGCGCCGCGGAGAGCTCGCTGCGGCTGCACATGTGCTCCGCTCCGCACTTCATGCGGGCAAAAATGCGGACCGGCCCTCGGGAGCGGTCGCTGCTGATGCACACGCGGCGCTCGCCGATGTTGCAGCGTGGATCCGCGTCTTTCACATCCACACGTATTTCGGCAAGTCTCCTGCGCAGGTTGCTGCGTGCGCAGTCTCACGTCGCCGCGGAGATGTAGCTCTGCAGTGGATTGACTTAGAGGCAGAAGAATTCGCGGCTACTTGCGAGTCTAGACGCCACCACGCCAATGGCACTACTGCGGACGCAAAGGCTGATGCAGAGTGGACGCCCGACGTACGCGCAAAGACTTCGGTCATCGTGCGCCCGACATGCTCCGGCAGCCCTGGTGCAGCTCGTGATCCGGCCGCCACTGCCGCTGCTTCACATCTAGAGCGTGCCCAGGCTGCCTCTGAGGTAGTCTACGGCCGTGTGACAAGTAATTTCGCCGCTCCGCTCGTGCTGGCTGCGCGAGGTGCATTAGCTGCGGCAACTGGTGATGATAAGGCTGCGTGTGATACTTTCGCCCGAGCAGAGGTGCGTCTTGGAGCTGCAGGTGCCCCCGCACCTCGCGCAGCCACGAATGTGCGACTTGCTCGCATTCTCCGTCGTTATCCATCTCGTCGGCACGAGGCAGCGCGGCGTCTTTCGGCCGCGGCAGTTTTTTACAATGGATGCGCGGTTGCGGCGGCAGAGGTAGCGGCCGCCGATGTAGATGTTGCAGTCGTGGACCGCGCAGACACCGCGCGTACACAATACGCTCGACTCGCCTCCACATGCTGGGCAGAGGCTGCTGAAATTCTTCGCCGCTGCGGTACAGACGCCAACGGCCCTGGGCTCACGGCTTGTGTCTACGCCCTTTGAAGCTCCATCGTCTGCAGGTTAGAAGATTAAGGAAAAATATGCCTCGGGCGCTTAAGAGCTTGTAGAAAGAGCTTGTCGCATTTTAAAAGAGAATCTTTTCAAGTTGGACTAGGATACATAGCGAATACAACCGAAGCCTAGGGAGGTGGGTTTTCTAAAACGAATGTTAACCAGGTTGATTCCCGTCCCCTAACAAAGTTTGGGATTGGGGTCGTCGGGATTTGGCGTTTTGGCAGACCGATGAAGATACCGAAGACTGCAAAAAATACCCGCACGATGTGAATCGGCTCGCTCCTAAGCGGTCTTCTTCGGCGCGAACGGCGTCCAGAGCCGCCACTAAGTCATCACCTTGCTTCAGCATCCTTTAAAACTGTTGTAGCCGCCGCGCCGAACGCCTGCAGCTGCGCCGGCGCGCCGCTAAACCTGCTAAACGGTTTTCTACGACTTTGGAGCTCTCCCTCCGCGGAGCCACCTTAAAATACACTAACGTGTTGAAGGGTGATGTAAGTGTATAGGAAGGGTATAGGATAAGGGGGGGGGTATTTCGCCCTGTTTATCGGCGCGCTCGGATTTACGAGTCCCGTGCTGCCAGGTCTCCCAGTGGTCTACCCCGTTGGTATTGGTATTTAATTGCGTGAAGAAATGCCCCCATGCGCGTGTTCTTAGTCTAGGGGTGAATAGGGAGGCGGGGTAACAGGTATCTTTCTCACGCTCCCCCACGCAGTGGCAGGTCCTGGATGTGTCAAGATGCGGACGGTCATATTCCTGATTCATTTCACAGGCCTTCGATGATTCTCTGAGTCGGATGAGGACGAGCCAACAATAGAGATTAGAGAGACGCCAACGGACGCGAGCAGGGGCGTCAACCCGAAGTAAACCGCCGTGTGGTCTTTGGAGGGGCCTCGGCTTCCACGGGGCCGTATCCACGTCGTTTTCCCGTCTTACCTCTGCCACCATATCCTGCACCATCTGCCGCCCCCAGCACCCAGCTCGAGAGCTCGAGCGCTCCGGATGCCGAAAGTCATCCACTTTTCGGCTATTCATCATATTCTTAACCACTTCATATCTACATTTTCTATCCGTGTGAAGCAGAGGGAACAGACGGCAAGCCCTGGACCATTCGATAAGCAGTGCCAACTAGCTGTTCTTCCCTGTGAACAAAGGGTGCAAGAAACAGGACTGACCCGCCTCTGTTGTTTAGTTCCACGGGCGAAATCATAATCATCAAAGGAAGCGCGAAAGCAACGAAAACAGAAAAAGCCAGGTACATCAACGCATTCCAAAAGCGCAATATTTTGAAGACATTTGGTGCATCGACGGTATCCTGAAGGCTTGTTCCACATACGGAGATGCGCTTCATTAGGGGACATGCTCCACTTCATAAAGTACACGCGATTATTCTCATTTACAACAATATAGTCTTGCGGAGCATGAAGCACATTCGACCCGTGTCGGGGGGGGGGTCCAGGTGCACTCACCAGTATTGTGGTTGTAATAGTACCTAAGAAGAAATTAAATCATTTGTTGGTTGGAGAGTACTTGGCGCACTGCTGAACGACAGTTTTCTCTCTACAAGATTTGGGATGACCTCCACATGGTGCCGTACTTTTGCGATGAATAATAGCCTGGCGCTTACCACTCGCCACCAGCACTGAAGTTTCGTTGCAACAATGGCATGGCGTGCTGCATTTCGCTTTTGCCGCCGTGCTTGGATCTTCCACATCAACCTTCCCTGTTCTCTCCTTGATCTGAAACTTCGATACATTCGTGTCATGACCACGCTAGCATAGTCCTCTTTAACACGAGTCCAGGCCTAACAAGAATTCATGATTTTTAAAAGTTGCAACACACTGCTAGCCCAGTAGGCAAAATTACGATGGCGCGTTCTCGCCGAATGTGATTGATGGCCTCTAGCTCCGTTTCAGCGATGAAATTTGATTTTGTAATCTCCATTAGCTTCGCATCATGCATACGATGCTCGAATACTAATTCACTCGTTGCTAGGTTGTGGTAACACATAACATCCTGGGCTGGGTCAATGTACATTCGCCATGGCGACGCAGAAACACCATTATATTTATGAACTTGATGTAGTGCATTTTCAAGCTCTTCGACACCCAAATAACCATCATTGTCAGCATCCAAAGTACCAACGACCACACGAATTTGCTCTGAAGACAGGTCAATTGGCAAGTCTCGAACTAGCGATCTGAATTCATCATGAGAAAGAAAACCGCATGAACTTTCAGCATACTGCTGAATCAAATGCCCCATTACGATTCCCTTTTGGAAGAGCACTGATTCCATCTTAATAAGCACAATCGAAGTTAAAGATTTCAGTTGAGCTTCGCGATTTATACTTCTCGGCGTGGGCGGTTGGTAGAACTCTCGCTTGATACGTTTGAATGCCTTCGACACGTGACTCTTGGAGGAGCTGGAGTCTAACCATGATAAAGTTGCTCGTTGATGTTCTTTTTATGTACGAGTTTTCTAGCGCCTCCCACGCGGCCTTGAAAGCTGCTGCACGATCTTCTTTCTCTTTCGCTATGCGTTTTGCTCTCATGTCTTGTTGCGTAGCCAACTTTATGCGATCATCTGCGGCACGCTCTGCCTGTCGCCTACGTTGATTCCAGGCCAGCAAGTTCATTTTTACTGAAGCTGCTTTTTGTTTTTTATCTGCTATAGCAGTCAGCCGAGTATTCTCTGCTGCTTGCATGACAAACATATTTGCTTTCTCCGCTTGCTTGATCACGGATGCCAACCAGATCTGCTTGTTGATAGATTCCTCCTCTCCAACCCTAAAACCCCTAACGGCTCGAAAGTGAGCAATCCATTGCTTGAAGATCCGCCTCCTGAGGTATCTGTGCATTAGTAACCCGGCTTTTTCCCATTTCATGACATTTGCAATCCAACTTAGCCAACGAATCATTGCTTTACGGCGAAAGGTGGATATCATGGTATGACGGAGAATGAAAGCACCATGCGCAATCTCCGCAGCATGACTTTCAAAATTATCTGAAATTTGGCGAAGACGCCCTTTGCTGCAACTGTATCGATGCCATTTAGTCCTAAATACACGGCGCATAATTGCACGTTCACCAAGGACAGCCGCAATATGCCTCCGTGCGTGCGATATACGTTGCTGGGTAGTATAAGAGTGCCACCACAAGATAGAGGTCTTGCACTTGCGGAGAGACACCGTCCTCTGCTGGAGTTGTATGCGAGTCACCCCTTGATGGAACTTGCACCATGCACCAAAACTACAGCGTAATGAAGACAGATCTCTAAAAGTCGTGGCAGATTTGACATTTATTTCATGTGCATATTGGCAAAACCACCTGGCTGACGCATCCTCCCGCGACTGCAAATATCCCAACTTTGAAGAGTCTGGAAGCTGGTTCCATAATTGCAGTCTAAATGCATCAATGATATTCGGGTGAACCGCCAAGAAGCTCTGAAATCTAGACAGCTTAACAAATCGAGGTAAGTGGTGAGTAACCATCAGCATGCGCGAGATTTCTGCACGAGTCACAGCTGCTATAGAAATAATGCGCACCACATCACTCCGAACAGCGCTTCCTCCCGGCGCTGCATACAGCTTAAAGAATGAGAAAAGCAATCTGCTTGGATTTTCATACACATGCCTGGTGTTTTCAAGTGCATGGAGCGAGCATAGCAGCTCCCTCAAGTCGAGCTGACCAGTTGTTATACTGAGACAATGATATAGCCGTGTCAAGCAATTGCGAATTTCTGGTTGGCGCTGACAGCCTAGGCTATTTGAAATCGCGCTTACCTACGACTTTTCTATATACACTTATGAGTCAACTCTGATACGCTGTTCAAACAAATAAACCAGGTTTAATAGTGTGGTAATCTCCCTGCACTGTTGCCGCCACCTCCCAGAAAATGTTCTCTATGCAACTCCCTCGATGCGAAGTTGAAGGCCGGATTGATAGCAGCTGTCGAAGTAGGTGCCACTTCTCTCGTCGGCAACCCTCGGTACTCATACAACTAGCGCTAAACGCTGTCGACGTAGAACCCGCGAGCTCTGGAGGCTCGGGGCTCAATCGCCTATTGATTTTTCTTGTCTTAGCTCTACGGCCTTTATGTGCTCATCAGGCTGCTCCAAACAGCGATGCGTTCGCCCACAGCAACGACGCGCGACACGCTTTTTGCTTGGTTAGGGCGATGCACTGGCGGCCGGCGCGAAGTACGCACGGTAAAGCAAAGTCTACGCGTTATTTTTGCGTCTACAACCCGGGCGGCTTGTACCTTCTACTCACAGGTAGTTTTATTACTACGGTATAAATCACGTGCATAAACGTACTGAAATCTCGCGTAAAGATGCACGAGCGTACGAGCTCGCCGCAATGAAACGGGGTCAACTTTAAAGTGCCAGTGTGGAAAATGATCCGCGTCCGAGTCACGGTCGACTCGGCCGCGGACTCCGAGTCAGGCTCGGAACCCACCTATTGGCGACCCGCCCGAGCCTGAGGCCCCGAGCGTGACCACTGGCACTGCCACTTCGAACCAACAAGAAAAGGTCGAATATATTCTCTGGCACCCGCACAAAAGTGATTGAGGATGCCAATGGCGGCCGCCGCGGTCGCGTGCGTTTGGGCCTTTTTATACTCGAAGCAGGGTTGCATCACTCATCTGCTCGAATGCCCGGAAATGCGGGATACTCTTCTTTTCAGCATAGAGAGATGCACTTAGCGCCAACTTGAAGATCCCGGGCCAGCGACAGAGTTACTAGACCAAAACTCAGGCCTGAACTAGAATACAATGGACTACTCCTGTACTGTACTCCGGAGTGGCTGGCGTCCAAAGGAAAGAACGTGACGATAAATAGTATCGGCTGGTACAAGCTGGTAAGCCACAGTACCTACGGTACCGTATGTACCGCAGAACGTACTTGTACCGCATAGGAGATCCAGCAACTGATGAAGCGTGCCTTAAGGCATCGGATCAAGTACAGCTGGAATTGAAACGTGCATCACTGATTAAAGAAGGGCTGGAACGCAACATCCTATGTATTCCATAGTGAGGACCTAGGATTAAGTCGTGTCTCATTATTTACTAGTAACTCCCAGTCAGGCTTGAACTTGCCAGTAAAAATCAATAATGATACTTGTAATTAATTAAATAAATGAGAAATTAAGGACGGAGGAGTCAAAACTCCACATCACATCGCTTAGCTGCCTTCGCCTTGCGCCCCCAGGCTTTCCAGAAGCGTCCTAGCTATGCCAGTGGCCCGGGTGTGGCGCGGTGGGAGGAGTCTACACCACTCCGCAGGCCCCGGGCCTCGCCCGACTCCTTCAGGTGACTATGTTAAAGGTACAAAAGATTCAGGTTAACGTGCCAGTGTCAAGAGAATTCGCCGCCGGGCACATTGAGGACTCGCAGACGCAGACAACGTCCACTCAGTACTAGCTAGATAATACTACTGCTCTACCCAGGCCTCGGTGTCATCCTTCCTTTTAGGTAATAGAGTGACACTGAATATTAGGGTTGCACATTGAGGACTCGCAGACGCAGACAACGTCCACTCAGTACTAGCTAGATAATACTACTGCTCTACCCAGGCCTCGGTGTCATCCTTCTATTTAGGTAATAGAGTGACACCGAATATTAGGGTTGGAAGTTGCTCAACTCGGCGTCTCGACGATGGGGGGAGGGGGGGGGGTGCTGTCTAGAATTTCGAAAAGGCAGTTCGGATTTTCCCAAAAGGCAACTTGGGATTTCCGATGTTGAATGACCCGCCAATGACACAGGACTTGCCGACTCGACGTCGACGCGACTAAAAAGGGGCACCTCGCGGAGTTGAATTCCGACCTCGGAGTAGCTAGCGATGGTCCCTCTAAGGTTCTCACCATAATAACAGCGAAACTAGACGCAGCGGACAGGATGCTCTTGCTTGCTTGTCTACGCATTACGAGCACAGTGGTCCGCCGGTAGCCGGAAAATCCAAACTGGTTCAACGAAAACGCTTTGCCTGCTCATCACATCGACGTTTGTATATTTTGATGTCAATCGAGTCATCGACGAGGAAACGGTAAAGATGGACAATTTTCCGCTGTCCATAACGACGAACACGCCCTATGGCCTGAGTCTCACACATGACGTAATTCTGTAAGGTCTTGACCTGTGTAAATCAGCTTTCAGAGGGAGAAGAATCAAGATAAAAATGAGACTAGGGGAAGACTGCGCATCTTACGTGAAGTGGATGCACAAAGATCACATGATTTGCAGCAGTTAGGTTCGCACCAGATGCAGACTCGTTGTGGAGTTCTAGAAGAAGTATGCGCTCATCATTCTTTCCCAACTTCGCTTTTTGAAATTTTGACATTATGGCCGACATTTGATGAGCTGTACCTTTTAGCTTCAGCGCTGGGAAACCCTCCTTGTTGAGGACAGCATGTACTTGGGTCAGGAGATCCTCAAATTGAACAAATATGAGGACCCGCTCATCCTTTGGAAAACCACTCACGAGATCTATGATTTCTGCAAGCTTGGCACCATGATGAGTGACCGCCTTGGCATTTGAGTTGCTTTCATTAAGGCAAAGCGATGCGCATTCCACAACAGAATGAGAGCGCACATTTGCGTGGCATCCAGCTGCTGGACATTCCTCTCGGGCTGCTGCTGCACGCATCTTTGAGGTTTCGCCAATATGACCGCAGCATGAAAAGATGGCTCGATTGGTGAGTGGAATCTGTACATTAGTCGCCTGATCAGATGATGAAAACGGCTGTGAAGCAACAAACTCTCTTTGAGCTTGCTCGATGGCCCGAAAGAATCGGAGGGAACGTGTCCTACCCACGTACTCTTTGTTCAAGGCCCGTAGTTCGTACACTTGGTTTCGCAGAGCCCAGAAAAGCTCTTTGAGAGTGTCATCCCGTTGTTTTCTCACGGGAGCAGATTCGCCCTCAATAATTGGTTCAGGAAAGACAAGATCTACACAACGGGTTGCCTTGATGATCTCAGGACGTGTCTGTGCGTCTAATCTTCTTACTTCGGGACTACGTACGATACCAGATGCAAATTCATGTGACTCGCCTTTAAGACTATGACTTGCAATGGCTAGGCCTTCGGCAGCCAGCGCAAGCAACTGGGCCGATGCATCACTGTCACCAATTCCCTGGTTTAGCTCGTTCCACCACTCGCGCATATGTTGGTGACCCGTAAATTTATCGAATGGTTTGCCAGGTTTATCTTTTTTTTTGGTCCGTCCGCGAGCATTCTTTTCTCCATCAACTTGCCACATGCTGTTCCCGTGCTTTTTGAAAATATTATCACACCCTCGGTCTCCATTGAGAGGCCTGGACATACTCACTGCAGCCCAACGCCGAATCTCCTCCTCAACGCGATGTGCTGCAGCAACCTCCCTGACGATTTGAGTTGCGCAATTCTCCAGCTCCGCAGCGCGCTTAGACACAACGTTAGAACAGGCTGTAACATCGCTGCCGTCGCCACTACTACCATTCATTATCGTATTGGGGGCCGAGGCTGGGCGTGCACATCGTTTCAGGAGCGCCTCCTCAGCATCGGCGCTCCCTTCCAGAGCCTCTGAAAGTCTGGTCTCCCGATCACTCTTATCACGGAATTTCTTCTTACCACGTGCTGCGGCCTTTACCTTCTGCATTTCGAGTGCATGGAGATGATGCTCAAGCTCTAAATATACAGCACGGTCCGGTGCAGGCATAACTACCCGTTGTATTGTTGCTTGAAAGCGAATCTCATCTATTTCAGCTACATTTTGTCTTACAAATCTGTCCAAAAATCTCTGTGCAACATCCTGGCGACGCGCATGCCACGACTGGGACTTCGCTTCCAAGAACTCCTGAAACAGCTCTGACTTGGACAGTTCCTTACGCGAATCAGTTGGACGATCACCTTTTTTGGTGAGTACCACAGGATTGCTCGCCCCAAGATGCACTCCCAAGTATGCTGCTATGCCCTTCACGTCATCAAAGGACTCGAGTGGTGGGGTGCCAGATAGAACCCACGAGCAACGTGCCTTGATGGCTTGTACAGTTGGAACATCACGATGGTCCAAGTATGTATACTCATCCACGACTTTTCGGGCAAAATAAAACATTTCAAGAGGTGGTGCCTTTGGACCAGGGCGCTTAGTGCGTACCGACTCCACCCTCGGTTTGACAAAGGCCTTTTCTTCTTGTTCACTATCATCCGACGAAAAGTATTCCACGACACTGGGCGATGACTTTTTTCTCTGCGAAACCTTGGATTCACGCGCCCCCCGCAGGGGCACCCCGCTTTCGTAGGCTTGCTTCTTACTAGTATTCACAGCTAGTGTCACCCTCAGGGATTTTTTATCAGCCTTTCGCATGGAATCAAGACCTGCTTGGCCAGCAGCTTGAAACGCGGAAACATACTTTTCTATGTTTTGGAGAGCCCGACTATGCACCTCCTCAAAGTACCGCCCACCCTTGCTCGGGAAAGCATGGACCGCGGCAAATTCAGCAAGATGATCAAAATACGCCTTTGATCTGAAAGTCTGCACCGACATGATAATGATTTCCGCGTCTAGAACTTTTGGGATTGTAAGCCGCATTAGATCACCGACACTCATAATCGTAAGGCACTTGTAGCGATCACCGAGGAATTTTCTTAGCTCACTTGGCCACTGTGCCATGAGGTGCTTAGGTACGATAACGAGAGTGGCCTTACAGGGAATAGCCTTGCCCAAGAGGTGTGGAGGGAGCTCTGGGGCTTGGTCTCGCCACTGCGCGTCAATCAATGCAAGCGTAATTGCAGTTTTTCCATAGCCAACCGCATCTGCAAGCACACCCCCTCGGACTACAACAGGAATTTGCACACGAGCTTCTGCTCGCCAGCCAAGAACAGAAAGAGCTTCATCTACAACTTCTTCCTCAATAAAGGGCTCACATGTTGCCTCCATGCGCTGCATCCAAGTTAATGACCGAAGTTGTTCAGGCCGCAGAGCCGATGCTGCATTGCCAAAACCAGGAGTCTGGGGAGCCTGTTCGTCAACACGATTGCTACAAAGAGAAAATGAGCGAGCGGGCAGCATTGTCCTGCCAAAATTACTACTAACAATCCGAAAGTCAAGTTGGACCTTCCCTTCGCCGTCAGCTCGTGCCTGAAGGAACCGCGGGAGCGCAGAGAACGCCCGCACAGCAATGGCAACGGGATTAATGGCGATACGTAGAAAGCCGATATCAGCATTCTGCTGTTTTTCACGTTTAGAATCTAGTTCGAAGGCGGCGGGTCGGTTTTTTAGCGCTCGCTCGTACTCACCTGCGAGGTATGGGTCTTCAATGGCAGTGAATTGATTCGATTTCCCCGCTACTTTAACCCAGCTTAGTGTTGGTGCTAGGGGAGCACATGTCGTGCAACATGGCAGTCCGGCCCGGACTTTGGCTGCAAGTCTGGACCCCCCTTGTACTGTCTGCCAGACAGAGAGTGCCACTGGTAATTTCAGTCGAGGTACCAGAAACCCTAATGCCATCTTTGACGCCGATGCGATAGCACCACAGGCGCCTACCACCCTCAGAGTGAGCGACTTCCACTGTTCAGGATGTACTGTCGATGCCCCCCCCCAGACAGGCGATACTGACGTCGCACAGAGATCCCCCAGATCGACTGCGATCTCAAGAATGGAACTTGCGTTCCAGGGAGAGGAAACGTTCACGGAAATGGCTGTTTGAACTTGCTCTGTATATGCGGCCGCATTAACCTGGGAAAGATCAGCACTAATAGGCACCCAACGCCCCAAAATAGTTGATGTCTTAATCTCTGTAACATTGTCCTTATCTTTAGTACACTCAAGTGGTTGCCAGCCTCTCTGGAGTGAGCACACGAGTGATGACCGTGCTTCGCGCAGAGCAAGACGTCGCCAGTCACGCGCAAAGACGTAGGTATCCAATGCTGCAGGACCAACAGGCTTGGATTCAAGAAAGAGATAAAGTTCTGGTTTGTCGTTTCCCAACCTCTTATGGAGGGAGCCCAAAGGCGCGGCACATTTATGCAGTAGCACATAACCTGCACAACACAGGGTTATTGCCGGTGAGTTAAGGCCATCGCTGTGTATTGAATGAAGGGAGAGGGGGGCACTGTAGTGGTGGGGCAGGTTAAGAGGAAACATAGACGCTGTTGTCGACGTCCAGATACATCTTCATCAAGATACGAGGCACCCTTCAGCGCTTTCACATTGATATGTGAATAGCGTTGTTTGCCGATCATATTCTCATCTTCCATTCCAAAGGATGATGCAAACGATTCTACCACAGGCCCATCGTAGCTCAGCTCAAGGTCAATATCATCATCAATTGGCAGCCGCAAACTCCAGTTGGCATCCAAGAGACTGTCCCCCGTACTCTCAACGAAACCGCGAAGAACTGCGAAACCTTCAAGCCGGTCTCGCAGTGGACCTCGTCCCCGAGGTGGCTCAACAAATGCATGCCATACAATTCCATATACACCTCCTAATGTCAGTTCAAGAACAAGGGCGCTTGACGCATCTGTGTATCGTACTTTCCAGCATTCAACACATCGTCTTATCTCAACTAGACGAAAACTTGCTCTCTCAAGATGAGACACAATTTCAACCCATCTCCTCCAGACCTCATCGTCGAGGGCAGTTTGTGCGATAGCACCCATTTCTGACTTGCGTTTCTTGCTTGCAGGCAGATTACGAGAGAGGCCAGCAGTTTCTGGGCGTAATTTGCAGAGAGAAGCTGTCGACAAGCCAGAAAGAGTGACAATTGTTGGGAGTGCCAACCCAAGAGCAACCTCAAATTCCTCAGGAGATACCCGACCCCGACAATCCACTTTGTACTGAGTGTGTTCTGGTTTGCCTGCGCATGCCTCGCAAGCGCTGTGACCACAGGCAGTGCAGTAGAGAACCTTGGACGAAGAATTAGTCCGCTGAGCCTCGCAGACGCACCGCTTGGCGCTCTGGGAAGCAGCGTGAAGGACACGTTCCGCGAATGACCCAGCACCTTGAAAGTACTTGGGAATTGTTGCACCCAATTCCAGCGGCTCCCGAACCAGAACTTGCGATCTTACAACATTTGCATGTCGATCGCTACCTCGCGTGCTATGGTGTTGGACTGGACAATTAGTGTCCAAATGTCTTCCGTAGGCTTTTGAATCAACAATTCCTATGCGCCCAAGGACGCCCATGGGAAGTGAAAGAAGCGCAGCAAGAAGAGCAGATCCAACAACCGTCGTAGACATAGCGTTCCCGGAGAGCGAGGTGAGATTCTCTTCGGTCTCACGAGTGAGCAGGAGGTCATCAATTGGGATACCTTGCAGAGCGAGGGTCTCGACACCGACGACGGGCCGGCCCTGATTAGTGACGTAGGCACACAAGGAAGGCGTGAGACATGGACATATTCCCAGCTTAGCTTTGGTCGGGTCAGATCGATCTACATTTTGAGATAAATCCCACACACTTGTCTTGAAGTTTGCATCTTCGCGGCGCTTGACGAGGCGCATGTAGTCTATATCCATACTGTCAAGAACCCGCTCTGTTTGAGCACCCGCCCAGTCGCGCCAAGCGAAGTCCGGCAGAGATGCAGCATTCACGCCATGCACCCAGTTAGTTAGCGGGCGCTTTTGTCCAAGTTTTTCCTCAATACGAACTCGAGCATGTCGCGCCTCACACTTGTCCCAGGGCGTATCTTCCTTATCTTTCTTTTTGTAGCTGAGGTCTTCCCGCGCTGCCTGAACACGTGGATCGTGGGCGTCAAGCATAAAAGCTTCAAGGCTTGCGGATGCATTGCGTTCCATAGCGCGGAGTTGTCTTTCCCAGCGATGAATTACATCAGGCAATGCCACTTCGTCTGCAATGGCCAGAAGGTAGCCTCGAGTGCGAGTTTGAGGGAGGTAGTAATTCTTGGTATCAAGACGAACTGCTTGAGCACGGTAGTTGATTGCTTCGAAGTTTCGGATCATTCCTTTCCACGGTGCGCCACATACGTTCTCTAGAAGTACTAGAGGCGGCCGTGCTCTTTGCACCCACTCGAACATGCCATAGAACGTCTGACCAGATTCCCCTAACTGCTCTAATGTCTTCTTGCAAGTGTTAAGATTAGAGTAGTCAACACATGACGTGCCGGCAACCAGAATATCCACGTCACCACGTTGACGCGGCACATTTTCAAGTGAACCAAAGGCCGTGTGTGCTTGCCTGCTGCCAAGTTCCCGAACGTCCCGAAATAGAAGAGGCGGTGCGAAATTACGTTCGATATAAGCCTGCTTGAAAGGTTCCACTTCACTTGAAAAGACGTGTGTAACTGCGAGGGGGCTCTCTTTTTGAACTTCACAGGCACGCGATACAAGTTCCAAGGCTAAGAGTGGGGCTTCTGTGCCACTGCACATAGTTGCAACTCGCAACGGTCTTTCCATTTTGCTCGCTAAGTCACTTATCTCGGGGAAGCGCCGGACAATATCTCCAAATATTTCCTCTGGTCGAGATAGCACAGGCAAGGATTCGTCTAGCCAATATCTGGATGCGAATTCTGTTTGATCAAATTCGGCATCCTGGTTCCCTACTGCCTTTGAGCTTCGCTTTTTAGAGCGTCGCCTTTGGTCTGCTGTCATGATCCTGTCAAATGCATTCTGCTTGGGTTTCTCACCTTGTTTAGTCACGCTTGCTTCATCAGGTCCATCGCGGCACTCTATCGGCGGAATAGGAGACCAACCCGGGATATCCTTAGTCTTGCGTTTCCTGCCATCGTGCTGCTGGAACAAGGTAAAACACTCACGCTCTTCGCGTGTTGCATGCGAAATCCCGAGTTTTGGTGGAGGCTTGGGAATGGGATCCGCTCTCATGCTCAATGTCTACCACCGAGCGGAGCTGGCGCGCAATAGCCTACGCGCGCCAACCTTGAAAAAATTTAAACCGGACAAAGACAAGGCAGTACGAAAACCAAGCGAGAGTACTTCCAACAACGAATCAGAGAACTAAGAACTATTTCTATTTCTAATATATAATTAAGGAAGGAATTTCCTAAAGGAAAACTTGAACTTGAGGGACTCGGCGGAGCCCAACTTGAAGCCTCTAGAGGCCTCACGCCAACTTGGTGGCCTCAGGCTAGTGTCGACACCCCCCCCCCCCACACCACACCACACCACCAGTGGCACCACACCCCCAAAAAAATGTTTTCAAGTTTATTCTAGGCATTTATTGAAAACGGGCCTGCCTGCCCTGTCCTTGGCCTTGGCCACCTAGGACTACCATCATGATTGCGCTGCTTATCTCGGTTTGCATAAGGACTCAGAGCTCATCTCGCGCATCCAGATTTAGGTCGCGGAAAAAGACTCCTGCAGTCCAAGATAGCTGGCATTCTTTTATTTCATTGCAGACGAAGGGAGAAGTCGACGTTAGTCCAATGACCATCAGGTATGTATAAGAACTATGCGCTTTTGCAGCAAGTTACTTCGAGCTGGAGCTTGGAGAGAACAAAAGCTGAGTATCGGTTAATTTCGAGGCAATATTGCTTTAGCTGATTGGCAATGAGAAGTGAATCTAGACGAGGTGGGCTCGTAGCATTTTTCCACATGGGCGCATCATCTTCTTCATCATTAATATCAACTCGACGTTGCGAAAGCCAACGCGCATGATCTTTGAAACGCTCAATATTGCGGAGATAGTATTGGAACTTGGCCTGCTCTTCAATCAAGTCGTCGACCCACTGACAACAGTGTTCAAGGTGGCGTTCCAGGGGATTTGTACATTCGGTGTTTTGATCTACAAGATTGAGCCACATTTTGAGCTGTCTGGATTCATTTATGTCGTGAAGCAACGCGGTGATAAGGCTAGAGTTGCGGACTTTAAGGGGAAGCTGCACCAAAATGGAGGAGGGCGACACGAATGAGTTTGACTTCGCCCTGTAAGATGTGATGAATTGCTCAGAAAGCTGGTACGCCTTGACACTCAATTTCCCATTGCATATTGCACTAGGATCGTAAAGCAGAACAACGCAATTATTACATAGGTTATCTTGGTAGCTGAACTGAGTCTCCACTAAAGGTGTCTGGCAGAATGACCCCGCATAAATAGACTTGTACCATCCCACACAGTTGTTATCTACATTCACTTCCCTGAGCATTTTCATCATCTCCATCTGATATTCTTCGCCGTCCACATCCTCTTCCGTGCCTCCGATATCTTCGTAATCATCCTGAGACCTGGGGGCCAGGAATGGAAAGCAGTGCGTCACCTCAAGAATTGAACCCTTGTCGAGCCCCAGTAGCGATCCTGCGACCATCTTGGGCAATGCATCACGACAATGCTTTACCTACGGTTAGAGCGTCACAACATTTTTGAGTTCCTATCTAACAAGTTTAAGCAGAGCAAGGCCATCTATTTGTACTTCTTCAACTCTGCGCTGAGCGTTTATCTGCAAAAAATCGTTTTTAATCACAGACAATATAATTATTACCATAGAGCGGACGCCCGCGTGAGCCCACGCCATCAAAGCATTGGCGAGCTGTAGCCTAGTGCTTTACCTAGTGCTTACAGCTTGGCCCAAGGACCAGTCGCCGTCCAGTGTTGGGCGTATCTCCTATCGCGACGCGCCCCTCGAACCACCATTTCACACCGCGGGCGCATGGCTGTCTGATACTTTTTCAATCGCCGCCGCTGCAGCAGACTCGGAGCGCGATCTACTAGTCACGGTCACGGTCACGGTCACGGCCTAAAGCGAATTCGGCACAGACTCGATCGAGACCCTCGGGCTCAGGGTCAGGCTTCAGTTTAATCCGCCCTCTCTCCTGCATCATGGCATGTTGGTGGAGAAGAGTCTTAGACTGGGACTCGGATTATGATTACTATTCATACGACACTAGTAATTTTAAACGATCTTTCACCGTACAAGCCTCCGAATGCTAGTGGCAAACTGCTTCAACTTAAAGTTCCCTCGGCGCGGGGTCTGAGATTGCTTAATTGACAAACCCACGATTTACGAACTAGGACTGAAGTAGCTCTAGAGCTACTTCAGTAAGTAACCCTACCCCTACTATAATAGGGGGTTACTTTACATCATACTAGCCCCATACCCTAACCCTAACCTGGGTTACTTTGAATCTTACTAGCCCCCCAACCTCGCTTTTCTGCGATACAAAACGCCACAATCTGCGCTTGGGCAGCACCTCTCTGCTGGAGGTCGCATCGGCAGCGTTAAGATGCGCCTTTTTGGGCACCTGCTCTTGATCTCATGCCTCGCCGCGGACGCCGGCCGTCAGCGCCACTATATGGACGACACCAGCCTCCGCGGCAGCGACTACGCCATTACCAAGAGCTCCAAGATCAAGACCAATGAGTCTCCGAGCTCGTCAGTCCGAAGCCTTGGGCAGCGGCGCGTGCTCTCGGGCTACGTGATGACCAACAGCAACATTAGAACGGCCAAGGATGCGTGGCTTGCGAACCCAACGGCCGCCGAGTCGACGTACGGCCACATTTCGACTTGGGACGTATCGAGGGTGACGGACATGTCGGAGTTGTTTTGTTCACTTTATCATTCGATCTATCGGCCTCTCTGCAACACGGCCGCTGCGTCCTTTAACGAGGACATCGGCGCGTGGGACACCTCTCGCGTCACGACGATGAATTATATGTTCATGCAAGCGTATGACTTCAACCAGGACCTCAGTGGCTGGGCGGTCGATAAAGTCACGGACATGTTCAGGATGTTCTACAAAGCCTATGACTTTGACCAGGACCTCGGCTGGTGCGTGGACGACGACGTGGACCTCCGCGAAGCGTTCACCAGCACACCGTGCAGGTCGACGTCGTGCGGAAGCATCTGCGCGCCGTCGCCCAAGCCGACACACAGACCGACACCCAGACCGACACCCAGACCGATCTCGGAATCGACGTCGTCGTCGTCGTCGTCGTCTGGCTCCTCGTCCCAGAAGTCCAACGAAGACGACGTCGCGGACGACGACAAGATGATGACCCTCGTCGTCCTCGCTGGCCTGCTCGGGCTGTCGTTGGTCGCTGGGCTGCTGCTCTTCGCGCTGCACCAGCAGCAGCTCGCGGCGAAGGAGTCGAGAGCCCCACGCACGTCTACGGTCACGGCCGTGGAACCGAGAGCCCCACGCAAGTTTACGGTCACTGCCGTGGAACCGAGAGCCCCACACACGTTTAAGGTCACGGCCGTCCAGCCGAGCGCCCCACGCAAGTTTACGGTCACGGCCGTCCAGAGCGTCTAGCCGGAGCCGCGCCAATTCGATAACGCCAAGGCCCGCTCCTCGTCTGACTGAAGTAGCTCTAGAAGTAACCCTACCCCTACTATAATAGGGGGTACTCTAGAGCTACTTCAGTAAGTAACCCTACCCCCCTATTATAATAGGGTTACTTTACATCATACTAGGCCCATACCCGGGGTTACTTTAAATCATACTAGCCCCATACCTGGCTTAACTGGGATCTGCAGCGCTTAAATAACCGCAATCCTTGTACTTTAATTGCTCTATGCGGCTCTCCGCAACGTTTAGAATACGCTGCGCCTCGTATGCACATGATTTACCCATGGCTGCTGCATCACACGCATTATAACTGTTGCGCAACACGTCAAAGCGTGTCGCTACTCCGTCGCGACACATTGCCGTGATTGAGAAACGCCATTGACGCGATTCTCAATCGTCACATCAAAAAATTGTAGCACTCATCACTAAATTATCGCTAAAATTGGGGGTAGACGTTTTGGGTAGACGTTTTAGGTAGACATTGGTTAAAATCTCATAATCTACATGTAAAAAAAAATCATCGCTAAAAAATGGGGGGTGGGTGTATGTCGTGAGTATCTTGGGTCTGTCTACCCAAAATGTCTACCCAAAACGTCTACCCTAGTAGGTTTTGAAGTAACCCACTAGTATAGTTGCGGTGCTATCCTCGCGTCTGTCTGTAGCGTCTGCAGCTGCTCAAAGGCGGCTGCCAAGCCAGCCCACGAGTATTTCACGTCAACACACCCACAGCGGTGAGCCCCCCGCGTGAAAACATGCGCAGCGCGTCTGGAGCAGTTCTTCCAAGTCTCAAGCTGCCCGCGGCGTGAACTGGCGTGATGAAGTCCGTATTGGCACTCCTCACTGTCCTGTCTCCCGGCGCCGTGTCCCTCCACTTGCCGGAATACACCGGTTGGTTCAGACTAGACGGTTCGATGATTCTGCGAGGTGAGCTCAACGCGCACCAATCATGTGTGCACCCAGATTTCTTCAGCGACCGTCAAAGGGTGTGGTCTCAAATCGACAACGAGATCACGAGACCACTTGATTACCTAACAAATTCGCCGTACAGCCAGCAGCCCAAGTATCTGTTTCACTGCACGACTAAGGAGAGAGCCAAAAAAATCGCGGAGAGCGGCGTCATCTACGCGAGCGAAAAATCAAACGGCGGCGACGCCTTCCTCGGCGACGGCGTCTATTTCACTGCAATTCCTGCTGACTGGGCGGATCCAGACGTGGTCAAGGCCAACAACTGGGGCTGGCAGAACATCGGCAAGTACCACAAGTACCAGCACAGCGATGATTTTTTTTTACATGTAGATTATGAGATTTTAACCAATGTCTACCTAAAACGTCTACCCAAAACGTCTACCCCCAATTTTAGCGATAATTTAGTGATGAGTGCTACAATTTTTTGATGTGACGATTGAGAATCGCGTCAATGGCGTTTCTCAATCACGGCAATGTGTCGCGACGGAGTAGCGACACGCTTTGACGTGTTGCGCAACAGTTACAATGCGTGTGATGCAGCAGCCATGGGTAAATCATGTGCATACGAGGCGCAGCGTATTCTAAAGGCTGTGGAGGGCAATTAAAGTACAAGGATTGCGGTTAATGAAGCGCTGCAGATCCCAGTTAAGCCAGGGTTAGGGGCTAGTATGATTTAAAGTAACTCGGGTTAGGGGCTAGTATGATTTAAACTAACCCTATTATAGTAGGGAGGTAGGGTTACTTACTGAAGTAGCTCTAGAGCTACTTCAGTTAGGTCAGCACTAGTGCGTGTTGACTGCCATCACCCGACGAGACTGAGACAACTAGGCGCATCTTGAGGGCATTCTTGGTATCCAGCTAACTAATACCCTCGATGTTCAATCTAGGAAGGAAAAACACCAAGCTCGGGTTAGATAACTTGAACCTAAAATAGTCATGCTTTCTCCACAAGTCTCATCACGAAATATGAAGATATTTGAATTGTTCCAATGAACTTATTGCCCTGTACTCGGCAAGCAATCGCATGATCCGATCAGCCGCTTCAAAGCGTGCTTTCTCTATCTCCACCATTTTAACATGCTTCTGGTAAGAGCTATCTTGGGCATTATCGATGCATAAAAACTCACGTTCAGCTTCATTCTTTAGCTCACGCATGATAATTGACAGGAAATGGGCACAACTCTCACATTGATGCCTCATGGATTTCCCTTGAAACTTGCTCCAGCTAGCCTGTAGTTTCAAACAGTGTTCTAGCCGAATACTTTCCCTTGCAGCATAAAGGCCAGTTGTTGACCACATTTTATAGGTGGAGGTAATATCAACCCATCCTTTGTGGCTATGAATATTGCGCTTGCCTGCCCTTGGGTCCATGCAATAGTTAAGCAAAATTTCCTTTGCTCGCTGTTCGTCGCATGCGGAAGAGCGATCAAAGCAGTACGCCAGACCGCATTTTGTCACCTTGTCGAGTTTTTTAACGTCACCATCAAGGGCACGTAAAAAACCACGATGCCGATGTGCACGCCGTGCTGATGAAGGTTGCTCAAGCCGCTGCTTGAAGTAAATCCGATCGTCATCACATATTCGTTTTGAATGGAGCCAAGATCCTTTGGTTTTGATAAGTGCAAGAATGGATGAAGCGAATTCAGGGACTACAGTCTTAAGCCTCCTCCTGAGTATCTCAATAGCATTGTGGAGAACTGCGTGCAAGTTTGCTTCTCCCTGAGATCTAGGTGCATGGGGCTCACCCTGGGGGGGGACTTTGAAAGCACTACCTATTGTTTCGACGCGTACAGCGCTAGCGCATTGCAATCGAAGCGAATTCACTTTTCCTGAGGGTGCATCTATGTAACCATTGCAGGGAAGACAACTAAACTGGAATACGCCCACTGCTCCACAGTTCTCACAAACCATGCCGGATTGGCCGCGCACAGCCCGTAATGTTGGACCTTAAGAAAAGCACTGCTATTTATGCGAAAAAAAACAAGGCACTGGCGAGTACATATTTTGTGATTTTGGTCACTCTGTTTGAGTGCGAGGAGCTTCCGCATGTGAGTCGAGATCGGTTTGGACATCCGCTCGCAAAGGTAGTCAGAAATCCATTGTGCGCCCGCCTCTACTCGAAGGAATTCTGCGTATCTACTTTTTGTGACTTTAAGCGTCTTGTTAGCAAAGTCAATCGCTTTCATGGCTGCATTGCTGCTGATTTTGGAGACTTCTTCAGCCCTGAGGGCTGCCAATCGATGCATGGCTTTTCTCGCGATAGACTTAAATATCTTGATTCGTACTCTTAACATGGTCTGGCGCGTCAGCATGCCAAAATTAGTTTTGCATATTTCTTCTCGTGCACGGAGGTATCGTTTGGAGCCCCCGGCTAGCCAACGTCTTGCTTGCGCTTGAATACCACTGGCAATGGCAGAACGCTTATCGAGTAATGAAGGCTGCAAATTCGTTGCGTTCATAATCAATCCTGTTGTATTGTTACATGTACCACGTTATTACCGAATGAAGGGAGACTCCACTGGGCTACTTTCTCCATGGGCTCCCAGCGCATCAGGAATGGATTAAAATTAAGAAAAAACAAAGCTGCTCAGACTTCGGGCGGCGTCAGGAAATTCCGAGGGGGGGGGCGCCGGGTCCAGCCTAGTAAGGTCCGAGCCGAGGAGCCGCGACGACGATATCCGCTGCGCGCCCGGGCCACGCTAAAATCGACCGGAGAGTCGATTCAACAAAATCTTGAGATGCTCCTCGGTCCCGGCTGCCTTCCCTGGGTTGTGCGTCTCTACAGGACGAAAAAAAAAAACATACACTGTGATCACACACAACGCGATAATTTAGTATAACAACACTATTAGTTATAAACAGTTACTACGAGCTGCACCCCCCAAAAGAAAGGTACGTGCCCCTCTGGATCCTGCGTCATTCGCAGCATCCGACTCAGAGTCTCTGCGTCGGCACCATAAAGGCCCCGGGCCGCCGGCGGGCAACTATCAAGTTAAACGTCGTGACTCGGATCGGCCTCAGGCTAGACAGGCCGCTGAGAAGTCGGCGGAAACTCGAATACCCTTTGAGCCTCTGAGCCCTATATAGATATGGAACCCTAGAAAATAATTTTTCCGTTATTAGGGTTCAATTTATAGTCTAAGGCTCGGCGATTTTCGAGTTTGGGTTTTGGGGTTCGGGTTTTATCGCAGCTGCACCGCGTCGCAGCTGCTTGCTCTGCGCATCGCTGCCCGCATGGTACCAAACTTTTGCACAGTCCATTATTTTAGCATACGGAACCTGCGCCTCAGCAAAAGTTTCCCGCCATTCGGTCGGCGCGTGGCATTACCGTGACGCTCATTGCGCGCCAAATCAAAATCAACGTCGACTATCATGATTCGCTTGACCTCCCTATGAGTTTCGAAGTCTCCACACAGTATTAAGATTCGCATGGCAATTCATCTTATTGGGACTCATGGAGGATGGGTCTATTTCTTATTCGAAAAACTTGAAAATTTACGGCAAGCCCGAGGGGCGGGGGCCGCGGGGACTGAAGTAGCTCTAGAGCTACTTCAGTGGGGCCTAACAGTTGAGTACTGTGCCAGTTTTGAGTACCTGGCTAGTGCGCTTTTACGATGATCTCGGGCTCATTGGACCAGCCCAAGTACATTCGCGCCCGGGGGGACTCCGGCTCCGACTCGCCGTCACTCGGGCCCTTGGAACTTGAATGCTAGCGCACTAGACAGTCTGAGACCGGCCCAGCTGCCACGGTAGGTGAAGAATCGAATTTGGAATTCAAGTTTCAATTAGTCACGGTCAAAAAGGCGGCACGACTTGAAGGCGTTAGAACTTGGACGTTGCCGAAGAGAGAAGAGCAATAAGTATCAGCGCGCGAGGTTCAAATTAGGCCGGAGGCCTTCTCTAATCTCAGGCTGATGAAGTCACGGTAGCCTGGTTTCGGGATTAGGCGATCAAGTAGGCGATCACACCCTGGTTTCGGGAACTTGAACTTGAAGCTCGCAATAGATCTCCGAGTCTACAATAAATAGATCATTAATTCACCTTAGGGTGGGTCTATGGTCTTCCTTGAAGAAAATAGTTTAATTAGCTGAGCTCGAGCAGCACGTGTTGCAATGCAAACACACGAATTTCTCAATAAGATTCCCTGTCATGGTCTGGGACCTAGACTCACAAGGTATGAATATTGCGGCTGAAGACTCTGAATCTAACCTTTTTGCTCTTCTTATTTCCCTTTTTTTTTAATCTTCTTATTTCTAAGCTGTTGTGTGAATGTCCTTGCTTGCTCGCCACGGGCCTTATATATTAATGTGCCGATCAAGGCCCTCATGAGAAAATGAACGCTGCTCAGAGGATTACTACTCTTTGAATATTCGTAATTGTGCCATGGAGTTTCCCCTTGGCAAAGAAGCGGCGCTGTTGGAGGGTCGAAAGCACTGCGATCTCTTCGCTTTGAAACTTATGATTAGTATCTATCTTTAAAAAATGAGTTTCCAATTCAATTAGTTGGTCGCGTTCAAGGTCTTTTTCGTTCTCTATTTTTTTGGTCTGATTCAGCAGGGAACACATATCCTCATCATATTTGGCAATCTACATTCAAGCATAAGCCTGTAGGTGATAATCGAGCTTACGTGTGCAGCCAGGTCAACTTCCACTCTTTCTTTCTTCTTGCGAAGATTTGCCTGTTGCACACCGATGCGTAAGAAAACATTAGTATTTGCTACCTCGGTGTCTCGATAGGATTGATGTTCAGCTTCGATTTGTGACTCGAGTGACCCAATTTTTGCTGCCAGTTGCTCATAGGATCCAGCGTGACGTTCCGCAGACCTGAAGATACTCTTGTAAGTCTCGAGTGAATCACGCTAGTACAGACCTAGTAATCTGATCTTCCATCCGTGAATTAACCATAGCCATCTTTGTCTCGTTGTGTTGTACCATGTCCTGTAACTCGGCACGAATCTTCAATAATATCTGCTGATGTGCTGAAACCTCTTTGTCCTGCTCTCTCCTCTGTATCTCTAATTTTTGTTGCAAGGCCTATCTCCGAAATGCACGCAGTGAGAGAGGCGGTAACTGGCGCTGACAATAGCACTTTTGCACCTTGCGTTAGAATAAGCTCCTTTTGAGTGAGTTCTTGCCTAAGACCCAACTATACAATGCCTAATGGCCCAACGATTGGTCATTTCACCACATTTGTTTATCTGCTGCGTTTTCTTCCACCTGAGAGGGATACAGCTGAGTCCTGTAACCCCTCGGGATCCGTACCGTTGTCGAGAGTTGGCGGGATGCTATTTCTGTAAAATTAGCTAGATACCTATTTAATCTTGTTGGATTGATTGCCAAAAACCCTGCTCAGTGCATTTTGACTGTTGAAAACTGAGTAAGGAACAATTTTCTTTCGAGGGCGGAGTCGGCGACCAACGCGAGTTGTCTCTGACTTTGAGATACCGGCATAACTTATGGGTGGTGGTGTTTAGGCGACCCAAAATAATATCAGACCCCGGGTCATCATCAATTGCTTCGCTGTAATGGTCTGATACCGTCAGCCGAAGACTTTCCTCGATTTGCCACAACTGTTTTACCGTGTCCGTCAGTCCGAGGTCGTCAATCTGGCTCAAAAAGGAGGGATCGGCAGCTGCTGGTATGCACGAGAGAAGCGAGAGCTGCTCCAGAGTATCTTCAAGAGCCGCAATCACTCGTTGCGCCTAAAGATAATAGTTGTGCACCTGATCTAGTTACGCAGAGAGTGACCTCTACGTTTATGAGCTTTTGCATGTACGCAATCAGAACCACGTGCAATTTAGATATATATATATGCACAGACCAGACTCAATATCTTTTGTCGAGATTCGTGTTATGTCCGCTGAGGGGCCACAGCACCAGGTGGTCTATTTTTAGCTATCGTCGAGGACCACGGTCATAGGTCTCAATCGATGAGATCTTTGACAGCTTTCAGGAAATAGACGTTGATGCATCCGGGAAGGTTAGAGGGCTCGCCCATGATTCTTAGATTACGTGGCAAACAGGTAAGCAAGCGCGAGCTTGAACGTTATTTAGCAGGAGGTGATATCCAACATACGTTCGTTGTTGTTTTCAAGACAGCTGACATTGGTATCACGTGGGTTGATGGAGCCAATGGTAGTGTCCTCTTTAGCGCATTAATTCTTTGCTACTCGCATGAGGGAAAGCGATTTTAGGTTGTGATTGGCACGATCGAACCCGGTTCCCCAGCATTTGATGATGATGATGTTGTTGTTGGTCTTGCACTCGCATCAGTAAATGGAGCGCTGCTTCCACCTGGCGGAGCACATACATTGAGGAAGGCATGGCGCGCGCTTCTCCCAGAAGCACATATAACCCTGGAGTTCTCATGCCGGCGAAGTTCTTAGTCTTACGTGACATTGACAACCTTATAGGTTCTACGAACCATTCATTATTGCACATGATTTTGCTTATACATTTGATCTGGAAATCGACACGTCGCGCAAGAATCATGCCCATAAAAAATCACCTGCAAGTGGTCCAGAAGCGACACTACATGTACGATGGTCAAGCCTCTGGTCCAAGCTTAATGCATGGATCAACCTATCAAGTCCGCGTTTTGGACAAGTATCGGAATCATCTTCACAAAAACGACAGCTTGTTGTTGTGACTGTGCGTATCTCAGACATCTTTTAGTTTTGCCATCCAAAGTCCAGGCCAAACTGAACATGCGGGCTTATGCTTTTGTGTCAGATGTTGTTGACGCACTTGGAGATGCGCTATTTGTTGCAGCCCCGCAGCATTTCAAGCTGGAATCTGCTGTATCGGCCAACGAACTTTTAGGTTGACGCATGGCTTCAATCCTACAAGACGAGTATAATTTGAGTTGCGCAGGTACATTGAGCATCCGGAGCGAACGTTCACCTTTCCGACTTCTGATGATGGATGGCCCCACGCGCACACTCGCAGTCCACATGTAATGAAATGCTTAATTTGAGAGTATAGGTGCAACACATCGCTGCATCGCCATCTTGGCTTTGGCAACACGCCATTCAAAGCTCATAGCTACTCAATAGATAGCAAGGTGAATGAACAAAACTGCAGGGGAATCAATTGCTTGTTAGGCGCGAAGCCTGCTTTCACTCCGGTTGGGCTTTCAGAGTATGGCATCCGTGTCATCTTGCACTTTATTACAGGGCAAAAACAAAAATCTAGGCAGCAACCAGGTGCGCACCTTCACATCAGAGCTACTCCAGGAATTCGACGGAAATGACAATGCGTTAGTGGCCAAGTCAGTCCGTAAGCACAACAAGGCTGATGTAGGTGGATAGAATTTGATGAATTCAGAAGATTGTTTGTAACTCATCTTGGTGACGAAGACGCTCTCAATAAATTACGAGATCGTATAAAGATTCGATTCAGGAGCAAAGCTGAGCTTAGAGCGCTGGCCGAAGAACGTGCAGTGCTGCAGCGTCGAGCAAAACTAAAACTGGAGCTTGAGGCTCGCCGTGAAATCAATCATATCATCAGAAGACGCCAAAGGAAGCATATGAAAGCATGTTGCTACCGTGACTGTGACGGGAATCTACGCCAGGTCAGATACACATCTAACTCAGCATCTCAGGCGAAGGAAAGTCGTTGCACTGGTGGTAAGGCAGACTCACGACGGATACGTCGCAGAGTATTGCGCACAAGACAAATGACAGATATGACGGTGGAATGCGGAACAAAACACAGTCCAGGCATACTCCAAGGAAAGAACTCAGAAAGTCCCCCAGCCGGCAAGTACTCGGAAAGCCCCCTGTCCGCATTCCTTGAGAGACAGAGCTTACCACATCCCTCGTTTTCTGGGCGAAGATTTGTGCGTCAGTCGAGCCTTAATGTAAAACACCCTGTATTCTGTGATCTCATTTGGGCTCCAATATGCACACGAAGTCCTTTAAATGCCACTGAGTTGCACTTTGTGATAGTGAATCTAAAACTACGAAATCAAGTCTATCATCAGAAAGCATGGCGTGCATTCCATTGCCCGCCATTTTATCGAGGCCGAATTCGTCAGTGTCACCCTGCTTTTGCACATAAGTATGATCGTTCTGAAATTGTTCATCCGGCGATTTGGGGTAGTTTTGTGGCACAAAAAAGTGTCTTTAATGATTCTATGATGACTTGCCCAGCATATATTGGGTATGTTCTAAACTCACAGGAACAACTGCGAGTTTTGAATAAATCCCAATCATCAATCCGATTTCAACATCAAGTTGATAAGGTTGAATCCCCTTGTCAAATTTGCCTCAGTGGTCAGCATGGCTGTCCATTTTGTTTCGAGCTTCCGGAGGGATTGAAGCTCAACGACTACTCTTATACGCCAGGCGATGCCACGCACAAATGCGCTGAGCATGCTCTACGAATGATGCATACCGACCTTACCACCCGAGCGGCCTTGGACCATGATAGACGCATTCGACATGATAGTGCAGAGGTTCTCATCAAATCAGTACCTTGTGGCGCAATAATTAAATTTGCCATTCTCTGCGACTACACCGTAGCGCACCTGCATCATCTATTTCGTTCTGCCTCAGTACATGGCATAAATGAACTTACATTCTTTTACATCCCAACTGAAAATGGACTTATCGAAATGGACATCAAGGGGCCAACAACTACCTCTATTGACCAAGGATTTAATTTTCCAGATCATGGTGCTATCCCTGTCTTTCGCTATGGGCTAAACAAAGCAGGTGCTTGCACAATCATTTTCCATGGTTGCTGTGTGTCAACGTCCGCTGCAGTTGGTGTATTCATTCGCAATAATTTGCTTCTGAAAAATTTTCCTTCGGCATCCATTTTTTTACCACATCTTGATGCGATCACAGCTTCGTTATCCAGAGACTCTGTTCAAACCGGACTCCAGGAGACTTTTCTCTAGCATAAATCAATTTGCAATCGGAACGCCATAGGATAGTGGAGACTAAGTTGGAGACTAGACTTATACTACTACAAGTACTAGTAGACTCAGCCTGGCAGGTAGTATGCACCAAGCGGCGCATCGCGCGTTAAGTCCGCATCGCCGCTGCCCCGGTCACGACCGAGTGAAGCTCTTGTCAACTTCGTGTACCAGATTCGATGGTCTCCGTTCTTCGGCGACAGGGTTAATCCATAAATTTTGGGGCTGTGGGCGCGTGCAAACCTCTGGCACGGACGGCTGCAGATGCTGTACGATATCCGACGCTGCTAAGCCCCACAGCAACCGAATCGGGGCGAGAGCGGCTGTCGAATGAATACACCATCACACAAGCCCAACCGACTTCTTTCCTGGTGCCAGTGGCCTCGTGGTGATTAAGACCACTCCGGGTCTGGCCTCTTCCCTCAATCATCCGAGTCACCCGCTGGGCCCAAGGACTTCCTGCTCTGTTCAAGGTACGCCTCTAACTTGACTCGGAAGTTGCGCCAAAGTTCTACCCGGGGCCGGGACGGGGTATTATTTCTAAAGGCGGGTCACCACACTAATATTATACTTAGTTGCGCTCTATGCATGCTGCTGCTGCGCAATGTAAACCCCTGCCTGCGCTTCCGCACACTTGAGATACCGACCTATACTACTTTATTGTTCCTGAATTGTGGAAACAAGTGGCTGGAAATGGGGCCTTTGGGTGGCAAGTTGATGAAGATGGAATAAAGCAAACTCTTTAACGTCATGGATGTCTGAAAAGGCATCCTCGACCTTCTTTGAGCCAAAGTGCAGCTTGGAAAAAGTAGCATCGTAGCTGGCCATGGGACCATCTGGAATCTCTTTCACACACTCAAAGCTTTCATTCGGGGTGTAGGACTGCCCACGAATCTGACGGAGAAGCTTTACGAGTATGGCACCTAGGGCTCTCCAGGAAGCGGGGTCGCCCTGATTAACAAGAACGTCAGGTGCCTCACAAAGAATTCGTGTGGCTCCAATAACAATAGCTTTGGCATCGAACGGATTTGCAATATCTGACTGTGCAACTTTAGGTGCGAAGACATGTAAGATAAGATTAGCGAGAAGGCCGGTTTGCTGATTTTCTATACTATTTGCGAGGCTTTTCCCGCCGTGCTTACCAGCAAGAAGGCCAAGAAAAGACAATGTTTTGTGACATAAATCACAGCGATCTCTATCTTGCTGAAGACGGGTCAGAAGCAACTGCAGAATGGTCATGATATAACGATCAACGACGATTGAATCAACATGCAGAATGATTGATTTCAAGAGATCAAACGCGTGAGCCTCAGATAACTTCGAGGCAAGGAGCTTTTGAAAGACGCCAAGTATAGGCTCGAGCTGATTACTCGCAACAAGTTGATCAGCACCAACCGCAAGATAGGCCTCTAGAAGAGCAGATAGTGCTGGCACATTGCCACAGCGCTCCCATAGAGCCGGATGCAGAAGTGCAGGTAGCAGGGAAGCATAGGCATCTGAAAGTGCATGCTTATACCGGAGAATGAGGGCAAGAATCTGAAAAACGTAAGGAGCAAACTCGACAATGTCCATCTGGAGAATTACTTGGAATTGAGGGAAAAATGTCTGCTCAAATTGATTCGTCAAGGTCCCACTGCTGTCGGCCTTGCAGGCAACCCGCACTAGAATAGCAAGAGATTCAAAGAGATAGTGAATAAATCTTGGATTGCCAGGGTTAACGCATGCTCGCGTGAGGGAATTGCAGAGTTTTTCTGTGATACTCTTGACTATGGGAATCACACTTTCTTGGCTGGCTACTAGGAGGCGCATTACTGCTTTCATGGCATATTCATTCTCCCATGGCATGCTATCTGAATACGAAGGACTTCCAGTAAGCGCAGCTTCAGGGACTACCAAGAGGGCCTCGAAAAGTTGTGTGAGCATTGGCTCGATTTGATCCTTGGCAATTTTGCCAGGGGCTGCTAGAATCCTTTCAATGCAGGCAGCAGCATAGCTTCGAATGACAACTTCAGTATTACAGAGACGCCAACCAAGCAGCGGAAGAAGCTTAACAAGTTCTTCGGGTGGAATATGGTTTCGAAAAGTACAAACAAATTTGATTGCGTCAGCAAGAATGATTGGGTGGGAGCTAGCTTGAGCTGCAATTTCCCCGACAATGTGCAACGAATACATTTCCATGAAGTTTATTTGGTCTGGGAATTTGTCCGAACCGCGCGCTGGGGACTCGGCACGACCTGTTAGAGAAATAACGAGATGAAGTGCGGTGTCCTTGCTACGCCAATGTTCAGATGGTGATTCGGCATACTTCTGGAGCATAGCAGCAATGTAATCAACACAGACTCGCGTGGTTGTAGCATTGTGATGCTTACATAAGGCAGCAATTAAATCGCAAGCACCTCGCCGCCGCGTTTCGGCGTCTGCACTTTCGAAGTCTCGAGAGATATATTCAAGGGGGCTATCCTCAAAAAGTTCAATATCTGAGTCCTGAATACTCATGTTGGGGAGTACAATAGCTTCAATTACCTGGCTTAGTGCGTTTCCTTCCATGAACATGGTCGTATGCATCTGCTTACTAGCGACTTCTGCAAGAAAACGAATAGATGCTGCTGCAAGGCGGTCATGCTTAGGTAACAAACCCAACTTGATAAGGCGTTGCCAGGTCGCAGAAACAAAGCGTGGGAGAAAAGGGGTAAACTCCTCTTCATACTTCTGGGCATAAAGTGATATATTGTCCATAATTGCAGATTGAAGGCGCACTATGCACTCATCATCGCCTTCATTCTGTGGCGCTTTGCTTTTGTAGCCAAGATATTTTTCAAACTGGCCCATCCATTCTGCCATGTGATCTTCAAAGAACTCTGGCAAATCCTGCCAGTTCAGACTGTAGAAGATGCGGCAAGCAAGCCTGAGTGATTCTAAGACCTCCTTGCAGCACTTCTGATCGTCATCCGCTACATCTAACGCCTGCCCAAGTCGCATGAGGAGAGCTGTCAGTGGAGCCGCCAGAATTCCTAGGACATACTTAAGCTCACTGTATAGCGCATCAGATTTATACGTAAACCGAAATCGCTTGAGAATGGAGTTCGCTGCTAAGAGCATCCCAGAGGTTGTCTCTCTGTCACCTCCCTCCAAGTTTTCGACAATTTCTGGCAATAAACTTTCCCATTTTCCTGGGAAATCGGATGCGGCCATCAGAGACAGGGCTTGAGATAGTTGCTGGCGTATATCTTCAAAGGAACCACATTCGCACAATAGTTTTACTATGTGCGCTTTGATCGCATTTCGGTCACCGTCAGCCATCAAAATCTCGTTTGCTCCCTTTGGATCCGCCTCCCAACTTTTTTCAATCAAATTTTTGAAGTAAATTGCTGCCTACATGCAGAGGCTCTCTTACGACAAGAATTAGATACAAGCCAGGGGCGCACGCTGGACTATGCCGATGATCTAATCACAGCCGACTGCTCATTCGCGCTCACGCTGCAATGCTCCTGCACCTACCGCTAGATTTTGTGTTTCAAGGTGTCCCAGACCGACGCGGCTAGCACCAGCTGAAGTAGTAAAAGCGGAAATCCAACTGTCTGTCTGCAATTATTCAAGTACGTCTCGGCGTCGCAACGCTGCGTCAAGTCTGGCGAAACCGTCGCACAGAGTGCTCTACATACTTCATCAACATGCATGGCAGGAAAGGATGGTGGCGAGTAATAGCATGCTACCTGAATACATAGCTCTAGTAGTTTATTCTTTGCTCTGTTGTCGCCCAAAGGGCGAACCAAAAAGGGAGGCCTAAGCGCCCCGCCACCAAAAAAAGCGAGGGCCGGGAAGCCCGGGGTGGGCCCGTGAGGTGAAACGTCCCCCAGATATATATCTTCAACGCCATAGCGCCCTATTGCCGGAACTATGGCTACATTGCTCTCGCCTATCAGCGCGCTATACCAGCCGGCGCGTGCCCGGAGCCGGTGTTTCCCTCGGGCCGGGCTCAGGCTTATCCCAGTGGATCTTCTTGCTCAGGCTTATCCAAGTGGATCAAGCCCGGCGCTAAGTAAAAACACCGGGGTGAACCTAAAGTAAGTTCACTTTACCCGGTCAGGACCAGGGGCCCGGGCCGGATTCAACTTGAAGTTAACATGATGTGGGAACCGCAAACCACAGCCAAATTGGCCTAGTGGCCGGTCACAATCTCGAGGGGAGCCTAGAGGCCAGTAGCACAGTACCATTCGGGTCACGGTGACTGTTCAAGTTCTGGCCCGGGCTCAGGCTGGCTCCTCAGACTAACTTGAACCGTGACCGTGACTCGGACCTTCTAGCTCTTCCAAAGTGGCCGGCCTTCAAGTCAAGCCAGGCCACGCTTTATGTATGGGCTACAACTGAGCAAAAAACAAAGATCCCCCAATTAATTACTCTGCTGTCATTGTACTGGTTTCTAATAGGCTCATTACTTACCGCAGTATGCCCTTACTTACGCGTGTATCTTACACGTCTGCGCGGCACAACGCGTACGGTGTTTGCGGAGGCAAAAGAATGCAGCTGATTGTTAAGCTTGGTGAGCAGGTTAGATGACCTAATTTCGATAGTCCTCTCAGAGTATTGTCGCTTAGGACCTTGTTGTGCGGACGGGGGCAAATGCTACGTTGGGCAATTTACTTGACATGGTGGCTTCACGGATCAACACATTCGACTACAGACTCAAATCATCTCGAAAGATGTTGGGAGGTCCAAGGCGACTCAATCTAGAGGAGCTGCTGTCCGACGGCTCGGTTCTATTATTGCTGCCGCGAATGCTTGGAGGAGCACTGTTGGGTAAGTCTCTCAAGGGCCGGACCCCGGGACTTGACCTTGAGGAAAAGTTCATGCGGCAGCGTGAGTATGACGCGCAGAACCAAAAATATCAGATAGCTCGAAATGAATTGAATCGGCGAATGGAGCAAGAGAGAGCGAACGCACAAATAAATCAGCTTAAAATCCAGAATCAGTGGCGCAAGATCATGCGTCTGGCGAAGGTGGAGTCACTTCGCAAAGGCATTGAAATTCTCTCGCAAAACCACGAACGTGACGTTGATCGAAAGGACGCAATCATTCAGATGCTGGACCGGGACCTGGAAGAAGCTGAAGGGCAGTTTCACATGTCGCTGCGATCTCATCTCCAGAACGTAGACCATCTTATTGAATTGCAGGATACTCGACTACTGAAGTCGGAACAGGAATTCGAACACGAGCTTTGTACCTTAGAAGTGGAGTTCCAAGCAGAAAAGGGGGCCATTGTAAAGCAACATGTGGTAAATGCAAGAGAATTACATGACATCATTGCTGCTATTGATAGAGAGGAACAAGAGCACGGTGCAGATACAAAGCAAGAGCACGACCAATTGGGCGAGGAGATACGAAATAGGAACCTGGAGGAGATAAACATGCTCCGTATTGGCCTTGATTCAGAGATCGAGGATCTTGAACAACATTTTGAAACTGCTCATCTTAGTTATCTCCAAACCACAGATCAACGAACTCATGACTTCAAGTACTATACAAAGAAGGACCAGGAGCTATCAAAAGAGATTGAAATCAAGATAAGGAAGATTGAACGTCTACAGGCAAATCTACATCACTGGCGCACCAAGCTCACGCAGAACACAAGAGAGAGTGCACAACGGAATGAGGTTCTCCTGCTCGAAAAAAATAAAGTTTTGTACTATTTTCAACAGCTTAAGGTGCGAATGAACATGTTCCGTCGAGTCCAGATTTGCCGGCTTGCTGAATTGACCCAAGATGCACATACATGCAAGCAGAAGATATCTAAACGAGTCGTTCTTGCAGAGAGAATTATTGTACTGGCAGAAACGGCCCGTAGGATGGAGACAGAGCAAGAAAAAATCGTCCCTTTCCAAAACACCATAGATCCAAGCAACCCAATAGCTGCCATATCGAGTGCAAAACGTGCTACTGATACCTCTGGTCTGCTAGACCATGCATATTTTGAGAGTGGCGGTAAGGCTGAAGTGCATCACAACGCACTGGCTTTACAGACATCGACGTGGATGCATGACGGAGGCCCTGTACCAAAATGGAGTCACCTAGACCAATTTCTCCAGAAATACAACAAGGTGCTACTTGACAAACTGGCAATCGAGAGCGAGCGGAAGGGTCTCGAGCAGGAAAACACAGAACTTCAGGCTATTCTTAAGCAGTATTTCGACGGTGTGTCGGTCAACGATAGCGTGATGCAAGCTTCTAACCCACTCTTAATAGTCAATGGAAAAGTAAAAGCACCACCACAAACCACCCCAATGGACCGCATGGAGCAATCAACTGTCGTCGATGCAAACCACATGGTCACAACTTCCAGGGTTGGCACGAGCTTCTTTTAACTCACCTGCTGATGGAGATACTTACCACGACTATCACTTTACTTTACCTGGGCAATATAGTACTTCGCTTTTGCGGGCCCCGGGTATTATGGGCACCCAAAATGATATGTCACTCCGAATTACTAGTAGTAATAAATAATAACTTGAAATAGACAAACTTGAATAACTCAAGGAGGAATATCCGAGTCCCACAGCGGGCATACACCGTGACCAAGCCTAGTAGTTGATTCTACGCCGAATCTACGGTATTGTGCTTACTCTCCTACTCACTGTAGCCGCAGGCCCGGGCCTGAGACTGATGGGCCCTTCCGGCCCCTCGCTCTTCAGGGGCCCATATTCCGGCAGAATGTCAGGCATTCCTCAGGCGTAAATTATTAATGGGGTAGGCACTACAGTGAAAATGCCACTCAGGCTCGCTGATTTCCGCCGGCCGCCGCCGCGGTTCCTCAAGCTATTAGTAGCTGCCCGCTTCCTCCCCGCTTCCCTGGTTCTAGGTTCCCGCTAACAGGGCCTGTAAATTGCCCTTTATTAACCTATTAATATCCCTTGGAGGGGAAGCTAGGTTAATAGCCCGGCCCGGGGGGCCCGGGCGCGGAGCGAAAGCCGCCAAGCGGCGTGAGGTGGAGCTCTGCCTCCTCCGTCCTCGATTTCTGATTATTTATTATTCATTTATTTACCAACCGGTACTTTAATCACTAAACGGGGTCGAGCGGAGGCGTGCAAGTAGCCCCTCGAGCCTTGGCATACGTGCCGTGCAGGTACGCCAAGGCAAGCACCAAGGCATGGCGCCGCCGACGGCGCGGCGTGGTCCAGGTCCCTTTATAACTGAAGTTCCTGACGGCTCTGACGGGTATTTACCTGGGTAATGACCCCGGGCCGCGCCACTGGCACTGACAGGGTTTAATAAGTGGCCCTCGGGCTGGTTCACGGTGACAAAAACCTCAGGAGGCCCGGCCTATCATTCGTGAGCTATCATTCGCCAGATCGGCAGGGCCTACTGTCTATATATATGTATATATATCGCGTGCGCGCCAAAGTGCCGCGTGCGCCGCAACCGTGACGAAGCCCTACCACTTCAAGTTGACCTAGGGGGTGAGAAACGGGTCACGGTCATGGTGCCGCTGCTTGGTTCAAGTTCGACTCGGAGAGCTTTCCACTGCAAAAAAGGCTTCTCGCGCGATATATATCACAAATCCGAGACGTGCGCGATGAACTAAGTCTTACATTACATCTCTAGTGTGTTTCATTTCCTAGCGTCGTGATGCCTGTGGCTACACCCCCGACCGGGGATCGTTGCCGTCTTGAAGAGTTCACGCGATGCTCGGACAGTCTCCTTTGGAAGCTGATGATGTCATTCTATGACCGGAATGGCGTCGAATCATGGAGTCAGGGAATTGTGCCTCATTTCATTACCTGCAATGCGTTCATTGGACGTTTGGAACGGCGATATAATGCGAAAATTTTATTTCAACTTGCTAAATTAGGCGCATATGCAAAAGTACTCCTTGGGTTTCTTCATGATTGCACATGTGCAAACAGCAAAATTCCACTAAATAAAACAGAACCGCTCTACATAATTGAGCTGGGGGCGGGTTCTGGCAAATTCTCTTTTTTTATACTCCAGGTAAGTATTCACAGTGACCATTCTTCATTGTGTGGGCATGAATAGGCAATCAAAGAACTTCCGGAGGTGTTTGAGTTTCCTGCAGAGAAAGTCGTTTATGTTATGACTGATTTCACGTGGAACAATTTGAAATTTTGGAATGATCATGAAAGCTTCCGTCCATATTTAGATTGTGGTCAGCTTGACATCGCTATATTTGATGCAGTACATGATGAAACCATCAGGTTTATTGTATGGTCTTCTGCACCATCATCTCGCGCCCCTTAGGCTCCACCATTCAAATGTGGTAATTGGTCGTAGCACGCTAAAGAATCCTATTTGTGTTATTGCAAATTATCTTTTTGACACCCTTTGTCATGACATTTTTCAAGCAAGTGCCTTATTATCTCGTTATTTACAAACCACTATGCCTGGAAACATAGATTGAAGCTGGTCAACTTAAAGAAGGGTTGATATCTGTCGGGTCGCGCAATCTATTCGAAACAGATCCATTGGACCCTGAAATAATCAAGCGATTCGACAATCACTTTACGTACCGGGTTATCAATGAAAATTACTACGCGGAGAGTGAACCAGAGGATTCTCGTCATTTACGACGGATTTTACGGTAATAGTAAAGCTAAATCGGTATGCGTGCATCTTGGATGTTTTAGGTGGTATAGAGATTTCTTTGGAGATGCTTCAGATGAAGCATCGATACTCCTGCCCATAGGCGCCTTGAGAGCCCTTAGGCGACTGACCTCCTTCTCTTGTGAGCAATTCTGGTGTATGGCGTAAGTTACCTCGCAGGTGGTCGTGCCCTTGTCCTTTCCGGAGACAAAGGAAATAATAATCACGAACAGCATGCGCAGCGCGCAAACTGTATTGTTTTTATCTTGTTCTTTAATAGGTTTCGAGGGCTAAACGACCCTCACGTGGCTGTGCATGGATCATTTTCGGTGATGGTCAACTATCATGCGATCGGACTATATTGCACAAGCCGTTCAGGCTTTGTTCTGCACGATCCTCAGGAGGAAGCGTCACTGAAAGTCTCTGTTTTAGTATTTACAAACCGAGAAGACGCCGTGCTGGCTACATTCCAGCCATCAACCATGGGTCATCAAAGCTCGCCATTCCATGATTTAGGGCGTGTTCAAATCCATAATTGGATTGGGAGTGATGTGGAGCGCCTTTCAGCCGTACAGTAGCAAGCCAAAGTCAGGTAAATTCTTACTTCACAATTATAGGCGCGCTCACTCGCATTTCCTAATCTTTGTCGAGCTTTCTCTGATTCTATTACTTCATTTGGTCCTAACGACTTTTTTGTTGTTCAAAAGAGCATGAAGGACGACACTGAGCGTCCCACACTGAAGGCAATTGTTGCTTTGCTTAAGTATGCTTGGACTGTTCCAAAAAATACTCAGCTACCTTTTTCATAGGCTCAGCAATTGGGATCCGGACGTGTTTTACAAATTTCGTGATCCGATACTACAACAGGTCTCCGCTTGTACAATTAAATTGCGAAATGATCTTTGCCGTAATTTACCTCAATTGTGGCGTCAGCATTTCATGTTGGATAAAAATAAAGACGTGGCTTTTGAGGCATAGAGCCGGACGTTGGCTGTGTTTAGTTGCCCTTCCATAGGTTGGTCGTTTGTATTATGGATTGAGGATGTACCAAAAGGCGATTCGATTTTATCAAACCTCAATTGAATGCAGTGGCGAGCATCACGTAACCTTTCATAATATGGGACTTTGTTATTACTCCTTGTCACAATATCAACTAGCATTCCATCATTTTGGCAAGGCTCTACTACTGAAGAATGATTACACAAAAGCTCGTGCTTGGCAAGACAAGCTGCACCGTGAAAAGCCGTATCAATTTGAGGATTTGAATTGATGAGGACGGTGTGGAATCCGCATGCTCGCAAAGGCATCGGATGGCGGCTTATCACGCACCTGCACGGGTGCGAACTCTGCATGTCCGTAGAGGCGCCTTGCCGAC
>Ga0099799_10020_pt1 | contig 48486 bp, 43 predicted proteins | sample Uncmet6_SortLC_1_FD_89033 | JGI IMG/M metagenome (GOLD analysis project Ga0099799, IMG submission 89033) | Marine eukaryotic communities from CALCOFI LINE 67, Pacific Ocean - CN11_C50_N6_SortLC_1 | ecosystem: Environmental > Aquatic > Marine > Oceanic | place: Pacific Ocean: Monterey Bay...
CATTAGTAATGCTTGGTTCAAACAAAATAAAATTAAGCCCCGAAAAAACGGATAAAACTATATTATCGAAAGATACCAATAGCTATGTATGTAGTTTATTTGATATTAGAAAAACATCTTCGGGAAAGAGTAAGAAAACAAAAAGATATGTATTAATGACTGATGGATTTTACAGTAGTAGCAGTAGAAAAAGAGAGTATATTGATGGAAAAATAGATAATCATTTTATTATTCGATTTCAACAAAATGAAAATGGAGAGCATTTTATTCAAGTGAAGGCAGTAGATGATAGGTTCAAAGATAAATTTATAGAGAATTTGTATTTTACAATAAATAGTAAAGCATATAAAATACTAAATAACTCAAATTATAGTAATGATGATTTATTCAAAGGGAATGTGTGTATAAATTTAATTAATGAAGATTATAATGAAACAGGAATGCAAGTATATCGATGGATGACTAATGAAACGAATATAGATTTATATAAATTTACATTCAATAAGACTGGTAGTGAATTTGTAAATATTGTGAAATATTCAAAAGAAGAACCAGAAGAAGCAGAAGAAGCAGAAGAAGAGGAAAATAGAATGGATGTTAAATTGGGTACTGGAGATATGTTTGTCAATAAATATATTTCTGGCCACAAGAATATAGGTAGGACAAACCTCTATGTTGCCAGATTGATAAATCGTGATAACAAGAATTTCTTTATCTTTAAAGATGGATATAATAATAGTGGTTTGATATCCGAAAAAAAAATACCATATAGGACTGGAGAACTGGAATCAGCTATTTCAATAAAAATAGAGGATGAATCAATACAAATACGTACTACTATGTTTGAGTTTTTTGACACATATATCGATACTTTGTTTTTTACATTAACTGAAGAAATGGAAACAATATTAAATTCATCAAATCAAATTGAAGATAATATGCCGTTTTTTAGTACGGGTAGTGTATCGATAAAGTTGATTAGTGATACATTTCCTCAAGTTTATAAGTGGCAAAGCACTCAAACAAACATGGATTTATATCCATATAGTGTAAATAGATTGACAAATAGATTTAGAAAAATAATATCTTTAGATTCATAATTTTCTAATATACTTATTGCCAAATCTAACTTTTTTAGGTTTTTTATATGAAAGCGGTTTTCTCTTGTTTTTATTTTTGGCTTTTGAAATAGCAATACGTCTTCTAATATCAGGATAAAATTTTTCGACATATATAAGTTTCTTTTTGGGTAAAGTATGTAATATATTATATTTTGACCTATATTCTACTTCACATATAGCATTCACGTGTAAGAACTCTTGGCTTATTGTATTAACATCTTTCTGTAGGTCTTCAATTGCTTTTTTAATCACATTTATTGGGTTTAATAGACGTGAAACATTGTTCTTGTCTAATATAGGAAATTGTCTTGGATATAATGCCGAAAATGTTGGTAATGTTTTTTTCCATTTGATGCAGGCTTTAAAGGTGTTTGTAAAGCGTATTTGTTTGGTTTGATATTCGACAACAAGGTCCCAATATTTAGATATTAGATTCATTATATCAGGAGTGAGTGTATTTTTGCGAGTTAATACTTTATTTTCTGTTTTAGAACGCCTTCTTGTTTTCATATCTATTTTAACTTATAAATTAGGAACAGGTGATTATTTCTAATATTTTATCACAATAAATTATTCAATTACTTTGGTTCACAGCGTTCTTCGGCAGCTTTGAGTCTTACTCGTAAATTATTTTGAGTTTGATCATGGTATTTTTCTACTTTTTTATTAAGTCTTGCAATCTTCATTGAAATATCGGCAATAAATACGAAGAAAAACCAAGCAAGAAGTATTACAGCGGATAAAAAGTATTTTATCATGTCCTTATTAAGATTTTCCTTATCAATATATTGGAGTGCAACAGCAATTCCAACAAGAATAGCAACAGTAACAAAAGTAACAATAAGTTTTTGTTGAACGTTCATTACATTAACATATATTTTTATAAATCTCTCTTTTGATTTTCATAATACGATTGTGGAATTTGTTTAATTTTGAAAGTGATTCGATGGTATTTTGTGAATCCATGTTTCAATATTCCTTCAATATGAGCTTTTGTTCCATACCCCATATTCTTTCTTAAATTATATCTTTCATGCAATTCTGGTTCATTATCACATAATCGTTCGATATATTCATCGTGTGCAACCTTTGCAATTATACTCGCCATTCCGATACATATATGAGTGTCATCACCTTTAATAAAACATTCATGTGGAACAAAATCATCATTATTACAATATGGTTCAAATCGATTACCATCGACATAAATTGTATCAAATGGTTTATCAATAGAATCAAGAGCTCTATGAAAACCAATCATTGTTGCTTTCAGAATATTATACTTATCTATTTCTTCTGGGGTCGCAGAACTAATCGCCCATGCTACAGCCTTTTCTTTTATCCATTCTGATAATATTTTTCTTTTTTTAGCAGAAATCTTTTTTGAGTCCCATGATTTTGGAATAGAACAAGGGGGGTCTAATGGAACATTATCATCCCATATTACTGCTCCACAAAATACAGAACCAAAAAACGGTCCCCTACCAACCTCATCTAAACCAATGCACACCATATTTATTGTATTAAATAGAAATATTTAAATGAATATATCTTAAAAACTATCATTAGGAGTATGATATAAGTCCATTGGGTCAAGTTCGTCCTCTTCTTCAGATTCTTCTTCCATTTTCTCTTCAATATTTAATTCACAATTTTCTTCAAACAAATTCATCATTTTAATTACAAAGTTTTCATATCCGGTATGATGACGCATTAGCAAAGGATATTTCAATAATAGAGTATCATTCACAAAATCATTACACATATCTTGTAATTCTGGCAATAAATTTGTTATTACAGAATTAGTCACATTTTTCTTGTAACTCTCTTCCTCTGTTTCAACATAAGGTGTCTCTTTCTTTTCTTCTACACTAATTTCCACAATTGGTGCACCCTTCTGTTTTAAAGCTTTTAGAAAATCCATAATTAGGGGGTAATTAATAATTATTTGTTAAAAACTACTTATTTCATTTTTCATATATTTCAAGTATGTTTTGAACAAATTGACTTCTTTTTACATCTTGAATATCAAACTCTACTATACCAATCTTATTGTTATACATTTCATATAAGTTTTCATAATGCTTCTTTATCATATTTATAAAATTTTTTAGTCCATTATCTTGTATTTTTAGGTCACATTGACCTATATCACCATTAACAACTATCTTAGAGTTTTCACCCATTCTCGTTAATATCATTTTCATTTGAGTTGGGCTACTATTTTGCATTTCATCCGCAATTACAAATGTATCTGAAAATGTTCTTCCTCTCATAAATCCTATTGGAACTATTTCTATTTTACCACATTTTAACAATGAATTCAGTTCACTTTTTGATTTTTCATCAATAAAAATATCATATAAGGGTTGAATCCAAGGATTCATCTTTTCATCTATTGTACCCGGTAAAAATCCTAAGTTCTCATCTTCAACAGGCACAACTGGTCGGGTTAATACAATTTTTTTAATATGGTTTGATTTTAATTCTTCTATCGCTACTTTACAAGCAAGCCAACTTTTTCCTGTTCCAGCTGGTCCATGAGCTACTACTAAGTTAATATTCCTATCCTCTAATAACTGAGTATATTTCTTCTGCTTAGGAGTAGGTGTTTTTAAACCTAAACTATTGGACAGATGAAATAAAAAGAAGTATTTCAAAATCAACATAGTTATTCTTACCAACTTTTAAATTTTAGATATAGTATTGTTGATTAGAATAATCAGCAAAATCAAATTGGACAGTCTTCCACTCTTCTATCATATCATATGTATTCATCATAAATGGCATTGGTAAAATAGGATAAATCACGTTTATCTTATTCATATTGGTTGAACATGCCGCACAATTATTACCATTAATATTCATTAAGCAATTTAGACAAACACCGCTATTACAAATATGACAATTCTTTCTTTTTGGAATTGAAAGAGAATTGTCATAATTCTTCTTTATATACTCTATTCCATCTAAAACACTATTCCCCATACATTGATTTTTTTGAACTCCATATACATTTGTTTTTTTAAGTCCATGGATAATAAATGTTTTGAAATCATTCGGAATTATCATGGAACGAAGATACATATTTTATAATACCTTACTTATTACTTATAACTAAACGCCTTATTCACTCATTTTTATAAAAATGACATAACAAAATCTTAATATTAGGTTTTTAAGAGATTTATATCCAAAATGAGCTATAATAATAGACGCAGGTGTTGCTTTAGTAAAATCCCCAATGAAGAGATAGGGATTAATCAACCAGAATGTATTGAAACACAGCTGTTTCTACATCAAAGAAAGGCAATTTCAGTCATGAGAGTTATTGAACGCAATCATTCTATCATAAGAGCTGATTTAAATCGTGTATTAACAACCAATTATGGTATTTATGCTGATATTGTAGGTGCTGGAAAAACGCTTGCTATGGTTGCGCTTATTGCAACGAGTCCACCACCTACTGTAAAAGAACCAATTCCATTAACTAACACTACTTTGACAAGTATGAGTAAGATAACTGACGATAGATCAATACTAAGGATTCATAGTACACTAATTGTTGTCCCTCACTCACTAACAAAACAATGGGAAGATACACTGAAAATGTGTAAAAATCTCAAATATATTGTTATTAATTCTGGGAAACGTGTAGAGAAATTAAAGGAACTTATTCAAAGTAAAAAAGTTTGGAGTGACAGAGCTTCTGCTTGGAGTAACATAGACTACGATATTACTTTAGTTTCTAATACAATGTATCGTAAGTTTGATATGGAACCATATAATGTTATTTGGAATAGAGTCGTTATTGATGAGCCTCATACATTCGTACTGCCAAAATGTCCGGAAGGACATTTTAATTGGCTGATTTGTGCTACTCCATATGATGTATTATATTCGGGTCGGAATTGGGTAAGGCACCTTATGGGAGGAGATTATTACTATTCTGCTGTCAATCCAAATGAATTAGCCGTGATTAAAAACGATGATAATCAAGTCAGACTATCTCTATCTCTTCCAGCTTACGAAGAAGTTGTAGTTGAATGTTTAGCTCCGGTATATTTAAGACATGGAGTTATTCGCGATAGTTTACCTGCAGACGCTTTGTCCAGATTAAATGGTAATGATGTTGAAGGTGCTTTGGAAATTCTAAATTGTGATGCAAATAGTTCTAAATCTTCGATTGTAGAATCTTTGATTAGCAATTATAAGAATACTGCTCATAATGAACAATTAGAAATTGTCAGATTACGTCAAGTTAGAAATATTAGTTCTAATGAAAGAACAGAGCGTATTGATAGACATCAAGCTAAATTAGATGATTGTTTGAAGAGAATCGAAATGATTAAAGAAAGAGTACATACAGAGGAAAATTGTCCTATCTGTTTAGATTCTATAGATGATCCATGTGCTATTACAGACTGTTGTCACAAGTCATTTTGTCTTGAATGCATTTTGATGTCTTTGAATACATCAAATAAATGCCCGATGTGTAAACAAGTTGTGCGCGCAAACACTCTTCATATTCAGACAGATATTCATGTTAAAGATAAATCTGAAAAAAAAACTGAAGAAAAGCCAACTATCTTTTCTAAATCGAACACTTTAGTCGAAATTGTTAAAAACATGACAAGTGATGCAAGATATCTAATTTTCTCGGAATATGATAACTCATTTAGACGCATATCTTACAAATTGCGTGAAAGGGGAATACCATTCGAGATTTTAAAAGGAAATTGTACAACACAACAAAGAATTATTGACAATTATACCAAAGGAAAATGTCAGATTCTTATGTTGAATGCTGGGAATTTTGGCGCAGGGCTTAATTTACAGATGACTACAAATCTGATCATATATCATGAATTCAGAAATATAGACCTTAAGAGTCAAGTTATTGGAAGAGCTCAAAGACCAGGAAGAACTGGTCCATTAACTGTAACGTATTTGAAACATAAAAATGAAACCTAAAAAAAATGAATACAAAACTCTATAATTTAATTATCAACATACTTACACTTTTTAGCACTAAACAAAAAGCTAAATGTCTTTAGCAGAAGTTATTCCAAATGAGACGCTTGAACTCGTATTTGATTATCTCGAAAATACATCATTAACCAAAAGCTTTCTTTGTAAAAGAAGAGAATCTAAGTTGAATGACACTCTTCGCAAATACATGAAAAGTTTTATGCCAACCACAGTATATTCTACAAATTCTATCAAGTATTTTAGACAGTTGTATGATAAAGATGAAGGAAGTGGTTCTTTAGTCAGAATTGGTGAGAGAAGAAGAAGAGCTACAAGAATCACCTATCGATTCCATTTCGCAACTAGACAAAAAGTATCTGCACAACAATGTTGTGCAAAAACACGTTCTGGAAGACGATGTAAAAAAAAGACTTTCATGTTATTTTGTGAATGTCATAAAGATGCCAAGCCTTATTGGATGTAAGGCATATAAGTTCTCTTTTTTATTATTTAATGTGTTTTGGGTTTCATAAGAGTTTTTTCCATATATTCATATATATTATTGTGTCCAAGTTCTACCATTGTACTGGCCATTGTTGAGAATGCAAGTTCAAATTTAGCATATTTATTGTTAAATCGTGTACCATAGTGCCTAGAACAATAATCCATTTCTGATATACAAGTTATCATATCTGGATTATTTTTACCAAAATTTTTGGAAAGTATATTTGCTATATCAAATTCAAAGTTGATTTTTTTGCCATCTGACATCTGACATTTTTCTGTCATTTTAGATACATATATTCTTGCTGCCATAAACCATTCTTTCTTTAATATATGAGCGTTATAGTTCAAAATAATACTTTTCTCAAATCCCTTTAAACGACCAGTTAGACCGAAATCAATTATACCCAGTTTATCTCCCATACATAATAAGTTACCTTTATGAAGGTCTGAATGCCAATGACCATTTATAAAAGAACTATGAAAACAGAAGTCCCAAAGAGTATTTGCTATGTTTTCTTTTTCTGTTATATTTAGGTTGTCCACATTATTTCCTCTTAAATATTCAAGACTAATAATATGAGTATTTGATAATTCAGGATATGGCTTTGGAATTACAATTTTTTCAAACATATTTGATTCATTATACGTTTTATAAAAGTATTCCAATTCAGACAATTCATTGTGAAAATCTGTTTGCTTTAATAATGAATCTCTAATCTTTTCAATCTTTTCATTCAAATTTATGATACCAAATTTAGATAGAATCTTTAATATATAGTTAATTCGTTCAAAAGATGTTTTAAGTTCTTTATCAATATTTGGACGTTTAATTTTCATCACAATATCTTTTCCATTTACTGTGGTTAAATACGTTACGGCTATACAGCCTGCTCCTAATTTAATAGGAGTTGTCTCATAATTTACAAGTTTTTTTGCACAATATAACAATTCTTTTTCATCATTCGCATTTAATCCCGGAACATTATCTGTTAGCTTTGATAAAATTATACATATTGCTTTCGGAAATATGTCAACTCTATGACTCAAGACCTGTCCTATTTTTATGCCTGTTGGCCCCATTTTTATGAATAAATCTCTTAATATAACACCAATATGAAATGTAGCATCATATTCGAAAAGAAGGCTCCCAATATAATGGCAAAAAATAGTTGCCATATCTACAAGTAAAGTTGAAACAAAGAATATGAAAGAAAACATTACAGTATTCTTTTAATGTAATTACTCTCTTAAGTTGTGATAAAACTATCTTGTAATATTAATGAGTATTCAAAATATCGGGAATATACAGGAAGACAGTTTTGAAGAAAAGATTTCAGATGAAGAGACATTTAGAGATAACTTTACAGAAATTGGAGATGATGATTTAACTTCTCCAAATAGACTTAGAGGATTAATGTTCGGAACAATTGAAAAAGTTCCATTAAAAGACCATTCACTATTGCCCAAAGTTAAGAAATATGGAAATAGAGGTAATTATTCACCGAATCAATTTAGAAGTTCCCCTATAAGTCATTCTCCTATAGGTCGATTTTCAGATAATACTAGTCATGAAGATTATGTTAAGGCCGCATTACAAGCAGCGAGGCAGCGTTCTTTTTCAACCCTAAGTGAATTGGATTTTGGCTCACTTGGCGCTGAGATGAGTGATATAACAGATGACGAAGGTGGAATTGAATCTACTTTAACAGACATTAGATTATCAGAATATACTCTGGATAGAATACTTCGTTCCTGTGAAAATACTATTGATTTTTTAGACAATATTAACTTAATATTAACCGAAAATGATTTTGATTCTCTTATGGCTAAATTTTTTATAAAAATGATAGGCGGCTCATTTAGAAGAACAATTCGTTTACCAAGGCATAATGATCCACAGGGTAGAATTCGGTATGCTACGGCAGTTCTACCTCCAATATCAGCACCAAATTTTGATGATGATTCAGATTCACTGCCAAGTATAACAAATCGTTTTTCTAATCCTATTCAAAAACCGATTGCAATAAGACCAAAAACTTATGAAGAACATAAAGAAGAATTAAGAATTGAGGCAAATCAAAAAGTGGAAGATATGGCAAATATATTGACTGATACCATAATTTCTGGAATTAAAGATGACTTAGAAGATGAAGACAAAAATATTGAAAAAGAAAAACTTGAATCTACAAGACAAATTAATGTGAATAAAATGGTTAATTTAGTCCCTGATTTAAGTATAAATACATCAGAAATACCAGATAATATTTCACCAAAAAACTATACAAATCTTAGACAAAATATGTTTTTATTGTATTCCAATATTCTGATAAGCAGAGGAATGATAGAAACAGAAGCAGTTGAAAAAGCTTCAAAATATCTTGAAATTCCTGATAATAAAATTGTTTCCGAAGAAAATATGAATGGAGAACAAAAAGCATTATTCGCCAGAATATATGAAACCATAATCGGTTTTGGAAAAATTAACCAATTGTACTTTTCACTTGAAACATATAACATCTATCTCGCATGTCTTAAGACATACAGTTTTATTATAGATAAATCAACGGATCCGGTTAAAATACAAGAATATACAGAACTTATTAAGAAACTAAATCTCAAAATGGAAACACAACTTAACTCTATAAAAAATACTCAGTTTTCACTTAATGCGTATCAAGAGTTAGTAAAAGATATAGAAATGTTACTAAAAAATGTGAATGAAACACAACAAAATATTAAATATGAAATAGATGATGATTCAGGAGATGTAGACGATTCTTTAACTATTATTCGATGGCGTATTCAGATTTTCTTAAAATCTCTTACCAATCCAACCTTAAAACAATCTGCAAACGATAATATGATGACACTCTTTTTACTAAAGTCACCCAGAAGAATACTTTCGCCAATATTAATTGCAGCAAAAGAGGTTCAAAAAATTCCAAAGAAAAGTATTGAATTTTTTGATACACAAAAAATATTTGGTATTGAGATAGAACTTCTCGGATTAGTTCTTCCACCAAGTATAAGTAATTATTTCTTTCCAAATCATGCAGTATGTATCTTCTGGTTAATGGGAGAATTAATGAGAACAGTTTATTATACAAAAACATGGTCAATTGCAATGATGGGTTCTACTGTAAGTGCAATAGGTTGTTATTCTCAACAATCTCTTACAGAAATCTTAAGCATTTTAAAAGAATGGAGTTCTGTTTCTCAAACAAGTTTTGATAACTGGATTAATTTAGTACAAGATAACAAAGAATCAGAATATATTCGAGATATTGTAAATGGTTGGTGGTTACAAATATACCGTCAATTTGGTGATTATGTCGATGAAATTACAAATATTCAAGCTACTATGGCAGTTATGGCAGCCGCAAATCTTCAAAGTCTTGGTCGATTTTCTCCACTAAGAGCAAAAGAATTACTTGTTTCTATTACAAGATTTAGAGGCGGTGGGAACTTAAATCTAATTTGAGCATGAACGTCTCCTTTTTTTTATGGTTAACGCATCTAAATCGCGTTTTGGTCCCATTGCTATTTCATTTCCATTGTGCCGATTAATTTTGATGTTGTATTTTTTACATATATGTTTAAACTCCCTATCTGCAATATTATACGCCTCATTATCACATAATTCTTTCAGTTTTTCCTCATAAATTGTTACTTTATACGACATTCTAAAAAAAATGAACTATTAATTAACAGTTATAAAAAATAATAACAAACACCGGATATTTATTAATAATCAAATATGAATCCGGAATATATAAACAATGTGATGTCATTTCCCTATAAATTAGATGGATTTCAAATTGACGCCATTGATGCTATCTTGAAAGGACATAATGTATTGACTCTATCACACACTGGTTCAGGTAAAAGTACTATTGGGGAATTTGCAATTGCAAACGCAATTAAAAATAGAAAAAGAGCAATTTATACCACTCCAATTAAAGCACTTAGTAATCAAAAATATGGTGATTTCCAAAAGAAGTTTTCTGGTTCATGTGTTGGTATTTTAACGGGAGATATTAAAGTAAATCCTGATGCGCAAATCTTAGTGGCTACACAAGAAATTATTTGCAATTTATTATATACCAATATTGAATACTTTGAAGATGTTGGAACACTTATTATTGATGAAACCCATTATTTAAGAGACGCAGATAGAGGTACTATTTATGAACAAACAATAGCAATGATACCCAAAAACATTGTTCTTGTAATGTTAAGTGCTACTTTGCCTGGAGCTCAAAATCTTGCAAAGTGGGTTGAAGATATCAAAGAAAAACCATGTGTTATGACTTCTACTAATGTACGCCCAGTTCCTCTTGTACACCAAGTTTACTGGAACGGCGAGTATAAACAAGTATTAGAAGGTGATCATAATTTTGATGAGCAGGCATATAAATCTATGTTTAATGTCTGGAAAGAGTCCAAAAATGTTCGTCTTAAAGATAAGCCTTCTGATAGCACTACTCTTATTAAGTTCTTAGATAACTTAAGCGAGAGAGAATTGTTCCCAGCATTATTCTTCCAATTTTCAAGAAAAGGTTGCGAAAGATTAGCCAAAATGATTCAACGTTCATGGTTAGATGGTAAAGAACAAACTCAATGTATCAACTTATTTGATTTCTATGTTCGTAAATATCTTGGAGAACAAGGAATGCAGTTAAGCCAAGTATGGATGATTCGAGCAATGCTTTCTAAAGGCGTTGCAGTTCACCATTCCGGATTGATTCCTGTTTTAAAAGAAATTATTGAATCAATATTCGACAAAGGTTGGATTCGTGTTATGTTTGTAACAGAAACTTTCTCAGTTGGAATCAATATGCCTACAAAGTGTGTAGTATTTAGTGAATTACAGAAGTTTGATGGAAAGGAACAAAGATGTTTGCTTCCCCCAGAATATATTCAAATGGCTGGACGTGCTGGAAGAAGAGGTAAAGATACTCTTGGTACCGTAATCTACTTTCCATTTCCTCCAAAGAATATGGTTACATTGAGCGATTTTGCTAATATCATTAAGGGAAAACATTCCACAATTAGCTCCAAGTTTATTATGGACCCAGTATTGTTACTTAAATGTATCGAAACTAATAGACCTCCTTCGGAAGTATTTGATTCTACTCTAATGTCAAAAGAGATTGAAAACTCTATTAAAGGTATTGATTATGAAATTGCTGAAGTTATTAAGCAATTTGATAGTATTCCTCTTACAAAAGAGCAAGAAGAAAAATACAATGAAATCAAGGCAAAAGAGCTTGTTATGATGAAGGCTAAACCAAAACAAAGAAGAAAACATCAAATTGCCATTAAAGAAATGAAGAACAATTTGACGGAAACTGTCATTTCTAATATTGAACTTCGTAAGCAAAAATTAGCAGAATATACCAAACTCAAAAAGAATAGGTTAGATGCTGTTAACTATATTAAAGAAACATGTGAATGGCAGGAAGAAGTTCTTGTTAAGATTGGATATCTCAGCAAAGATAGTGATTCTAAATCATGTGTTACCTTGATGGGAAGAGCGTGTTCTGGAATTAATGAAAGTGATGCTTTCTTAACCGTTGAGTATCTTATTCAATTATTTGAAAGATTTGAAGCAAATGACACAATGAGTGCCACTATGGCATTTGTATTAGGAACATTCATTGATGAAAGGGAACTTAATAAGGAAGAAAGTGATGATGGACAAAGTTTTCGTGAGAAATTTAAAACCATTGTCTCAGACGCTTCCGTTATTAATAATGTGGAATATGAATTGAATGAGTTGAAAAATATTTATGAAAAACTTGCAAGCGAAGAAAGACTTAGAGATGCTTCTATGAAACTTACTCCTGATTTCGGTGCTTACGTTTATTTGTGGACAATTGAAGAATTAAGTTATTCACAACTTGTACAAAAGTTATGTGGTTCATTGTATGAAGGTAACTTTGTCAAAAATATGCTAAAAGTTCACAATATATGTGAAGAGTGGAAAAATGTGGCAGATATATATCAAAGACCAGACTTTGCAGGACTTATATCTAATATTCAGACGAAGATTATTAGAGATATTGTAATTTGTGATTCATTGTATATTCAGTCTTAATCTTGTATTCTTGATTAAGATTTGGGAGATCTCCTCGATTTGGCATATCTCCAATATTTGGGATTATCAATAAAGTAATCTAAGTTTTGCTTCATAGGATTTTGTCTTTGTTTCCAGTCCCCCCGATGTAATAATTCATCAACACTTGTCCCATCTATGTAGTCCACTTGGGTCACAATTTGACGTATTGTATTGGCTTGGCCTGGACCTGGCGCTCCCAGTGGCTTGAGGACCACATGCGACCTCCCTTTTTTTCTGACAGCTCTACCAAGCTTCCAGTGATCGAGCGACCAGACCTCTATCATATGCCCATCTACAGGTTCGCTATGTAAACGGAGCAGTGCCTTATCCGTTATTCCACTCTTCTTCCACCATGGTTCCTCTACAAACTGCGTATTAGGAGACTGGACGTCTTCCATATTTGTATCTTCATCTTGTGCTAACTGTGATCCCCTTGAAATAGCAGCATTCATTTCTTCATCAGCTTGTTTTTGCTCTGATTCTGTAAGTGGTTCAGTAGGTCTATTGTGAATTTTTGCTCTTTTAATACTTTCAAAATTACTTTGTGCAATTTTTGCACCCTCATTTAGTTTTGCTTGAGGTATTGTTCTTTTTAGATATTCGAACATATATTTGTATAGAATGCCTTTGCGTTTTGTATTATCTAACTCGATTTCTTTCAAACCTTGCCATAATTCATTCTGTTTTTGCTTTATTTGATTTTTTTCATTCTCATCAATAACATGATTTTTCAAAGATTCTATTAAGAGTGCTATTTTAAGACTGTGTTCATTATTAGTATTTAAATTTTGAAGATAGGAGGTTCTTCTATCTAAATCTTCTGTATTTTCATCATCAATATTTGCAATACTTGCCAACACATTGGCTGCTTCATTATTATCCATATCAGTTGAGCGATAGCTGAGTTGCATAAGAACATTTGCAATATCTCCGTTTCCATCATCTATAGTTGGTGATTTTCTACATTTAGTTGAAATTTTTCTCTCAAGAGTCAATATATCATCTATACTTTTTACTTTAGGATTGGAAAATATTAATCCATTCTTCTTGTCAATTCCTTCTATACTCAATCGAGTTTCCGTTTTAAAACCATAATTACAAAACTGTCTGGCACAAGAGTGAAAATCTATATTCGCCGATCTCGGACATATTTCATTGGCTACTAATAATTTATCTTTTAATAAAATCAAAACATTACCATCATTATCAAATGTATAAGAAATAATGTTTGAATATTCCTGATTTGTTAAGAGTTTATGAAGACTGTGTGTAAAACCGTAGCCCGCTCCCCCTACAATGTCTACCGGTGTCTCGGTAGATTCCGCTGGCGTATCCTCCTGTGGTATATTTTCCGCAATCTGCATCCGTCTTCTTTCAAGGTCCGCAATCTGCCGCTGCGATTCCGCGAACCGCCGGTTCGCATCCGCAATCTGCCGCTGCGATTCCGCGAACCGGCGGTTCGCGGCGACCTCGCGCAGCTGCGCCGCGACTGTGGCGCGCCGTGAGGCCAAAATTCTGTCTTCGAGGTCTCCCAGCGTCTCCTCCTCTTGTGGCTCCAATGCCTGTGCGATTACAGGTTCGGACATGCCGAATGAGCTGCTGGGGCGGCCCGGATGGTACGCATTGCGGGGTCGCCGCGACATGCTTGGTAGCCGCCACCTCCACAGAACGGTCCCGTCTGGTTCTCGCTCCACGCGGAGACCTGGTGGCTGGACACGTGGTAGCCGCCACCCACGTGCGCGAGGACGCGCCGTTGGCGCTTCTTCCACCGCACTGGCTTCCACAGGATTTTCCTCGACGGGGATCCAGTCGAAGCGCGCATCGTTTTCCACGACGTTTTCCACGACGTCTTCCTCCCCCTCCTGTGGCTCCGCTACCTCTCCGTTGTCAGGTTCGGGCACTGGCGTATCCTCCTGTGGCTCCGCTACCTCTCCGTCGTCGGGTTCGGGAACTGGCGTATCTTCCTGTGTCTGTGAACCGGTTTCCGACTCAGACTCAGACTCAGACTCAGACTCAGACTCAGACTCAGAACTATCCCCCACCATATCCACCGGATCAACTGTAAGACCTCTACTGACTGTATCTTTTTTAACAAGTATCATTGTATAAAGAAATATTCTTAAAGAAATTCTCATTAATTTGCGTTTTGCGACTCTGCGTTCATTATTAATTTTGCGTTTTTCGGCTGAAAACAAAAGTTCAAAATATGAGTATACTGGATAGTCTCTTTTAAGTCTGTTATATTCGCTATAAGTAAACATCTTTAGTTGATGTAAATCGCGTAAATGTTGTATGTCTAAACTATCTTCTGGTCTAGGTGCAATAAACCAGACTGGTAAATCTCTATTGAAGGTGGCTCTTTGAACTTCTTCCCTAAAAGTCCTTGCATTTTCTTCTCGATTATCTGCTATATCCCATTGACTTTCTGGATTTGGAGCTGAATTATTCATATCGTTTATAAATTTATCTAAGTGGTCTGATACCCAGTTTGTCATGTTTTCGTTTCTTTCATTTTCATTTTCTGAATTCAATCTATTGAATTTCCAATTTTCATCTAGATACATTAAATCGGTCAATCCAACATTATCGCGGATTCTATATTCTGTTCCTATTGAAAGTATTATATCTGATATTTCTGATGGAGTTTGCATTTGATTCTCTCGAATCCCTCGCCGAATGCGCGACGCTTCTGATTCTCTTCTAACAAAATTACGATTTCTACATATATTGGACTGTCGACATATAGGACACACGCTATTTTGGATCGAGTCCCATTGATTGCTGGATTGACACCAATGCTTAATACAGTCATAGTGAAAGTGTTGAAAACAACTTTCACATCTTATAGTTTCATTATTATCTATTTCGGATTCTTCAAAATCTTCTAAACATATAGGACACATACTATCATCTGCTCCTCCTCTAAATATTTTAAGAGCTGTTTTACGTTTTTCTTTTATTGGGTAATGAATTTTATAGCCCATTATATAGTTTGAACATTAAAATTAGAATGATTCTGGTGGTTCTGGGTCACAGTAGCAATAAAAATCCTTCCGCATCCATTCGTGTAATATAATTTTTAAGTCTATTTTGTTAATTTTAGAGGGATTAATTCCGTAGAGTTTGAATATTTTTTCATTTTTTGCGGATATATGTTGTTCATGTATAATAGAATTATAAATTAAGGTATGTAAGTGCATTTCTTTATTGGGGATATAAAACCCATTGGGATGCCATATTCGTGTATTTAACATTTTTTGAAATATTGGCGTACAATAATAATAATGCTCTACCTCATGTAATTCATGTGTTCTGAAATCAAATAAAATTTTTTGGTTGTTAATATTGACATAGTTGCGTATTCCAGTTCCTCCGTGGTCAAACATATTGTCTGTTGCGGAAGTTGCTCCAAGAATAGATTTAACAAGAAAGTAGTTGTTAACTAATAGTTTAACACAAAGATTTTTGTCAATATTTATGTTGTATGGCATGTCTTCAAAATCTCTCATAACGAGCCATTCTAGATAAGAAGATTTATTTAATTCATCAAAAACCTCTTTCAATGAGGAAAAATTTTTGACTTTGTAATATTTATCATAAATACCCAAAATATCCATATATTCTCTTGTGTCTGTAGTATTCTTAGTACAAGATAATGTGATATTACCTAACATTAGTCTATATAAAGTGGTTTTTAAATCGTAAATATTTACATTGACTTTACGAATTCTTCCTGAATGTGTTTCTCTGAAATAATACTCCGGACATTCATCACTTATTATGTATATATTGAAGTCATTTATATCTTTAATATGAAGTCTTTTTGATAAGGATAGTATTTTGGAAAATGATGGTTTAGATTGTTCTTTTTTAATATTAAATTGAATCATTTCAATCATTTTAAGAGTGGAAGATTCAGTTAATTCTAATTCAAATTCGGATTTTGTGTAGTAACATCCCCAATCAATCATTATATGTAATTCGGATTGATGGTTGGACATATTAAACTTCAGAAGTTATTTTTTTGTACTAAATTTGTTCAATAGGAACACACATATCTGTTGTGAACTTCTTTACTAAATCATCGTTTTTGTAATTATGAATGTATTTTATACTATTTATACCTGATGCCAATAAGATTTTTGTACAATTAATGCATGGATAATGGGTAATATATGCGGTTGTTCCAGCACAGCTAACTCCTCTTTTTGCACAATCTGCGATTGCATTTTGTTCACTATGTATTGTTGCCATTTCATGATTATCTCTAACAATTGAATCGTGAGTACAATTTGGTAAAAATCCGTTGTAACCTTGACTGATTATACGATTCTCTTTTACTAAAACACAACCCACTTGTAATCGTTCACATGGACTTCTTGTTGCCGTTAATAATGATAAAGACTTGAAATATTCATCCCAGTTAGGTCGACGGTCCATTGTTTATTACACCAAATATATTGTTATATTTAATCATCCGTTACTAGTTGTCCTATCATCGAAAATGGATAAGATACCCACTTCTTCATACCATCATGTAGAACCAGAATTGATGACACTGTTGACATCTTCTTACCTTTGAACTTACATTTTACCTTTATCGCTTCAACTGGTCGAGAATTTATCCTCCATTCATTATCCTCTACTCCTGCCCCGTTAAATTCTTTCTTCACATTTATTATTTCTGACTCAACATACATATTAGAACTTATAGTTACTCGCGTCTCAAATCTTATTATATCACCACTTTTTGGATGAGTGAACTCAGATTTCGCAAAATATCCCATTTCTTTCTTAAATATTACGATACGCATACCATGACCATGTTCCGTATTTATAAAATGATAACTATGATCTAAGAATTCCATCTATTAATTGTTATAACAAATTTACTATCTCACAAAATACTCGTCGAAACATATATAAGGACAAATTATTTACTATAATTTACTGAGAATAAGTTGTAATCCGAACTTAGCTCAGTTGGTAGAGCGCCTCACTGTAGTGGTTATACGATATGAGGTGGCCCTCTGTTCGATTCAGAGAGTTCGGAATTCTTAGTCAATGGAGTTTTTCTTCTGTTGATTTCTCTTTTTAAGAGACAAAAAACAGTATAAGGTAAACTTCAGAGTATATAGTAAGAAGGACAAAGTCCATTCTTCACTTGTATCCGTGGCCGAGAATAGTGCAAAAAACACATCGGTAGTTGGTCTAAGGCGTGGGATTTAAGCCCCCATCTCTTCGGAGGCGTGAGTTCGAACCTCACCGGATACATGTTTATACTGCTCCGTTAACTCAGTTGGTCAGATGTTACTACCATGAAGGTAGAACAGTTCCAAGTGCCAGTCTTATGAATACAAGCATATGCTGTATTACCAATACTGGAAGCCCCGAGTTCGAGTCCCGGACGGAGTAGTTGCCCATCTTACCTTGGTTGGTAAGGTGGGCTTTTTTGCGTAATAAGGTTAAAAATTAAAAAAATGATTGCTAGTTTCTATATTATATAGTAAGAAGGGCAAAAGTCCTACTTCACCATGGAAACATGGTTATTTGTTCCTATCTTCTAATCTGGTTAGGATGACGTTCTTATAAATCGTCGATCTGGGTTCGAATCCCAGTAGGAATAAATTTTAGCCCATCTTACCAAAAGGTAAGATGGTTTTTTTATTTCAAACTCTCAAATATGACATAAAAACTATTTGATATAAATTGATATGGGTTTTGTATATATGCTAACTTCTCCGAGCAAAAAGAGATACATTGGTATTACATCGCGAAAATGTGTGGAATATAGATGGCAAGAACATTTTAAAGCATCTCAAAAGGCGGAAGGTGGGTGTCCTATGATAAAAAGAGCAATCCAGAAATATGGATTTGATAAAATAGAAAAGGAAATCCTATTAGAAATAGATAACGAATTTCTAAATGAATACGAACAAAAATTTATTAAGCAATATAATACACTTGCCCCAAATGGATACAATTGTACAAGTGGTGGGGATGGTGGAAAATTATTATGTGAAGAAACTAAAGAAAAAATTGGTAAAACAGCTAAACAAAATTGTTGGAATATTGCAAAAGGCTCTATTCAACCTAATAAGAAAGGACATTTTCACTTAAGATATGGACGATCTAAAAAAACAATTGGAACGTATGAAACTCGTGAACTTGCTGAAAAAGCATTTATTATATGGAAAGAAACTGGAACAGTTTCAGAAGAAGGACGGGTTAAAAGAGGAAATGGTTATGTATGGAAGAATGGAAAACGATTTTCTGCACAAAAAAATCACAAACATTTAGGAACTTTTGATACAAGAGAAGAGGCTCAAAAAGCGTTAGATGATTACGTAAAATCTCTATAAAAATATCAACGTATATATAAATGGATAAGTGTACCAAAATAGTAATTGGATATATTTTGGCGATTGTATTATGCACTGTTTTAATATTATCTATTAGAGTTCAATTAAGTAAAAATGTTAGAGAAGATTTTAGAACTGATGTGGTGGAGGCAGTGATCTACGCGTTTCCATTAATAGTAGTTGGTGGATTTATTGCATTTGCATTAATAGTATTATTAATTACATTCTTAATTGCTTTGTTGGAAGGCTTGTTTTCCTTAGGTTCAAGAGCACCTGACCAGCTAAGAAGTGTCGGCACACGGATGAGATGGAAGCCTCCAAGAGGAAGCTACGCGTCTAATTGATTCTCTCGCATTCCTGCCAACATTCAAAAAGGTATAGATGATTACTTAAAATATTTTTTATATTAATGGATAAGTGTACCAAAATAGTAATTGGATATATTTTGGCGATCGTATTATGCACTGTTTTAATATTATCTATTAGAGTTAAATTAAGTAAAAATGTTAGAGAAGATTTTAGCTCTGAGGGCGTCTACCTTTTTTTCGGCGCGCTTCCAATAATAATAATTGGAATAGTATTATTAGTTGCATTATTAGCTGGTTTGTTGGAAGGCTTATTTTTCTTAGGTTCAAAATTACCGGTAGGTTGCACAGATTGTTACAAAGACTGGGTCAAAAATTAAACAACTTAAGTATTTAAGTGAAATAAATATTATGAGATGAGATTTCCTAGAATAAAATCCGCTCCAGCATTGTTGGAAAGTGTTGTTGCGAAAGAAACATTCAATCAGATAAAGAGGTCCGCATCATATCAATTTATGAGTGAAATTACACAATTAACTGTAGATGATATTAAAGACACAAGTGATATAGTGTCTGAACTTGGTTCTAATGTTAATGAGATTACTCAGTCAGGTATTGATTATATTGGATATCTGGAAGAAAAACGTAGTGGAAATGTATTTATAACCATGGTTGTAAGACTAATCGTTGGTTCAGTTGTTCATTTTATTCATTACATATTATCGTATGTATATCATAATATTCATGACATATTGTTGTATGTATATCATCTTATATTGCCATTTTTTTTTTGAAATAAACAATTCATAAAAACTTTCTCTTAAGCTATAACATTATTACGTAAAAAAGCCTGCATTGCTTTTTTAAGCAACACAGGCAAACGACAATGACAAGATTTGAACTTGCGCGGGATAAACCCAACTGATTTCAAGTCAGTCTCCTTAACCACTCGGACACATTGTCGACCAAAAAAAAAGCCCACTTACCAACCAAGGTAAGATGGGCTACAGCTCTCCGTATTGGGATTGAACCAATGACACAGATCCATCACGTTTTAACGTGTTCCAGATTAACAGTCTGATGCTCTACCAACTGAGCTAACGGAGAGGGTTGAATGACCTTTTTGTCATTGTTTATAATTATTAATAACTCTTTATATACTTTTCCTGTAAGTTAAGTAAAAATAAAAATGATATGTGTTTTTACTTATAACAGTATATAACAGCAAGTTAGCAGTAAATATTAAAGCATGTCTCGTAAAGAAGCCGACGGAACAAAACACAATAAGAAGTCTCGCAAGAAGGAAAAGCAAAACAGGAATGTATATTCGCAAAAGAGAGTAAGAATGGTGCAAGTCTTACAAGAAAAGAGGAAAAGTAAGAAGATTAGTCATAATCAGGAAAAACCTACTGATTCGTCTTAGAATTACTTAAGCTTCTTTTTAATGCGGAGTTGATTCGTATGTCCGCATTTCTTTTTTCTACAATTAGTAGCCCTTGGTGGTAATCGGGCATAGCATTTTCTACAAATCATTTTATCACAATTATAAGACTTCGCCAATGCAGCAAGAGATGGATCATATACCATTACTTATAATACTATTTTTTTCATAAGTTCTTCGGTAGACATGCCACCAAACATGTTACGAATTCCCGGGACTAAATCATCTGGAAGAGAGTTTAAATATGAATCTTCATTCTTGGCTTCTTGAGCAAGATAAACGCTATTTATAGCTGCTTGAGCTCTTTCGTCATGAAACTCATGAAAAGCATTTAATGCCAATGGTTCATAAGCCCACAAAAAACCGCCGCCTTCATCTACAAGAATATCACGCGGGATTTGCAAGGAGCGCTCCTCCTCGCCGATTGTCATTACCGCTCGGACAAGATCACGCTCCATGTGAGTGATGCGGACCTGGTCTGTTAAATTACCAACTCCGATGATTTCTCCCAGCCTAGCGTTTCTGTCTAATTCTATACGATTTCTTCTTTTTTCTGCCAATTCATATGCAGTTTGTCCAGCAGGATGATAATCATAAGTTTTTATATTTTCATCTGCTCCAGCTCTTAATAATACGCCAATCGCCACTCCTCTATTTTGTTCTGCTGCCAAATGAAGTGCAGTTTTTCCACTATCATCGGTTTCATTTATATTTATCCCTTTTTCTATTAAAAGTTTCATAATAGGTTCTACATTATCTGGATTAAAAATGTCTTCTTCATCATCAAAAATGCTATGAAGAGCATTGCGCCCATCTATATTTGTTATATTTATGTCAATATTTTCACTTTCTAACAATTTTTCTACCATTTCTAAAAATCCTTTTGCAGATGCCCAATGAAGTGCTGTTTCACCCCCTCTATCTTGTAAATTCGGATTTGCACCATTCCTTAATAACAAATCGACCATTTCTATATTTGGTTCTGTAACATCTGATTTGGCTAAAAAAATAAGAGGCGAATAACCACGACTAGTTTGTATATTTACGTTAGCACCAGATTCAATAGCAATTCTTAATTTGTCTAAAAGTGCATCGTTTACATAGAAACCTTCACCCGCATAATCATTATCAATTACAGCTTGTAGAAGATCATCATCGGGAGTTCCACCAATAAGTTTCATTTTTTTCTTTCCCCCTGTTTTTCGAAGATATTTTTTAACACGAAAGCCCATCACGTTATCGGATATATTCTTTTGTCTCGATAGTGAATCTATAGAAATTCGCTCTGAGTCTATTTGAATACGGGTTTCCACCAATATATTTCTTAATTGTGGATTTGGATGATTTTGTATTAAATCAGATGCAGTTTCTCCAGCACTATTTGGAATATTTTCATTTGCCCCATATCTCAATAATATTTCAAACATACGTGGGTTGTTAGTATGTGTACATGCTAAATGAAGTGGAGTATCTCCTGCAATATTTAATTGATGCGGACTTGCACCATTTTCTAATAATAACTCTACCATATCTATATATGGAATTTGTACTGCCAAATGAAGTGGTGTTTCATCTAACTGGTGATCTGGTATATTTGGGTTTGCACCATTTTCTAATAATATTCTAGCAAATTCTAAATTTGAGTAAGTAATTGCCCAAATAAGAGCAGAGTTCCCATTATTATCTTGTAAATTTACATTTGCACCATTTTCTAATAAAAATTCAATAATTTCATTGAGTCCAGTATTATGATAAAATGAGTCTGCGGCAGCATATGAAAGTGCTGTTCTTCCAGTATTATCTCTTGTATTAATATTTGCTCCATTATCCAAAGCTGTTTGTAATTGTTCTATTTCTTCAGAAATATTTCCAGTACTAATTTGTCCCGCTGATATACGAATTAAATCCTGATTAGGAGTTCCTCCAGTTTGATCTTGAGAGTCTTCCCCCCGGTCTAAAAGTCCTTCTTTATCTTCTATTTCACGCTCTTGTTCCCTTATTTTTTTATATAATTCCATATCTTCTATATAAAATTTATCTAATTCATCTACATTTTGAGGCTTAGATTTTCTGGACTTTAGTGCTTTCTCGAAAATAGATGAATCCCTTGTTTGTGGAGCACCCTTATAGATATAGGTAAATGGTCCCTTTTTTTCGATTTTTCGCTCTGGCTCTCCAAAGGCTTTAGATAATCTGAGCAATTTAATTTCATCTTCTGGAGTGTTATGTCTTTTAGACTTTCTTATACCAGAAGGTATATTACCCTGACTATCATTATAAAAAATATTAGGTTTTCCAAAACTACCTGGAAATTTTTTTTTATTTTCAAAGTCGGATTGATATTTTTCTTTCGATTCTTCTATCAATTTATCTAATTTTTTACGTTCTTTATCTAATTTTTTACGTTCAATATTTTGTTTAAATGTGGATTGTAATTTAGATAGCTTACGACCTAGTTCCCGACGCTGTTTACGGTTAAGATTTTGGCAAGTGGGTGAGAACGTGTACCAGTCATTACGATTAGTCTTTTGTGCCAGCGCCAGACAGGCGTCCACATCTGGAGGCGGATTCTCCGGAGGCGTATGTATTGTAGGCACGGCTGCTGGTGGTGTGGGCAGGGTTTGTATCGGATTTGCTGCTTCTATTGCTCTTATGTCCTCTCTCTCCAATCTTCTTCTATTTAAATATGTTGTTCTTTTTCGTTGTTTGATTGCGTCCGCGAGCCCTTCGGCCTCGGCATGCGCAAGTCCATCAGGAGTAAGGTAATACTTTTCCTTTTCTTCTTGAGCTTGTGCAGCTTCTTGTCTGAGCTGTTGTAGTTTTGCTCTGGATTCATCAGGACTTCCAAATCCAAAAGGAATTGATGGTTTTGTACCACCAGTTAATGAGCCATCTTTAAGAACAGTAACATTACCTTTGCGGTCTATGCTCAATTGATATTCATTGTTTGATTCGTCATTAATATTTATTATTTCATTGTCCTCAGAGTCTAATGTAATAGGTTGTGCTGCAGGAATAGGAATTGGTTGTAATACTGGTATATTCTGGGTTTGTCTTAAATATTCTTCAGGTGAAATATTATACCATAAAATAGGACTTCCTGTTTGACTGCGCCAGATTCGCCGACCTCGTCTCCGTCTTGTACGCGGAGTAGGTTGAACTGTAATTGGTGAGGTTTGTGGAATTATCATTGGCGGTAAGATTTGTGGAATTATCATTGGCGGTTCCGGTAAAACTGTCGAATCGGCACTTGGTGAAGGTGAGTTATTTGATATACGCCTACGAATTGCTGCTTGTAGTTTAGGAAGTGTACGACTTAATTTTCGTCTTTCTCTACGATTAAGATTGCGATTATTATCTGAACCTCCGGTCAAACGATTTTTGTGTTTGTTTTTCAAGGTATATTTACGAATTTTAATCATTAATATTACATATATTTAAATCATTTTCTCTTTTCCTTTCTACTACATTTCCATGAATATCTATTCTTGGGTTAGTTATCATAATTTTTGAGTCAATATCTAATTTCTTTCTCTTACATTTAACAGGAATATTTGGACTATGCTGATTAACACCTATAGTCACTTTGAAATAAATGTTTGTCTTGCCATTATTACAACAAGTTTTACTGACTTTTTTAATTTTTGTGTTAAAACCTAAGCTTTGCGCTAAAGTAAATATATTATTTGAAAGTTTTTCGTTTTTCTGAACTATATCATATACATTTCTACATAAGTATCCATCTGTATCAATTAATCCTGCTAATAATTGTGTCCGAATTTCTACACTATTTTTAAGATAAATCTCTGGAATATGTTTGTTCTTAAGAAGGTTTAGAGAGCGGAATAGTTTATTAGCACTATTATGATTTGTCTTTTTTAGTGAATCAACGATATGATATGAGTAAATAATATGGGTTTCATGCTCTTTACATTTAGTAGTTCTCTTTTTACCATCACATTTTATTGATATCATATTAATCGATTTGGCAAAATTTTCCCATGCGACAATACAATTTTTGTCTATATTTGTTAGTTTAACTCTATCACTATAACCATCTCCCAACCAAAGCCCCAATATATATGGGTCAATTGGAACGTTTGTATATTCATATTCAATTTTTGGTTGTACCCATCTATAATATTTTATAATATGGGGTGTTAGATCACATATTTTAACTCTAAATATGTCACTAAATTTAACACATTTTGAGTCATATTCTTGTTTTAATTTGTTTATTTCGTTTTCAGTAATATTTTTATGAATTTTGCTATGTTCTTCAAATTTTGTATAATAAGCAAATTTCTTTTTAACTTGACCATCTTTAGTTGTTCTGTCCCAAATAGTACAACTACATATGTTTTTTACTGGTGAAACTAAAATTTCTTTTGTATTTTGCTTTTCAGAATCACATTTTTTTTGTGATGGTCTAAAAGCGGCAGCACTAGCACATTGTTTACAACCGCCATAGATGGAGGAGTATAAATGACTACGGATAACACAAGTGAATGTGTTATTGTGAATAGTACAAGTCAAAGTAGCATTTTTGTTTCCCTTTTCGAATTGTGTTGGAATGTCGCTATATGAGTATTTACTTCCATATTTCGCTTTACTGCGTTCTATAAATTTTTCCACGCTTAGTTGTGGCGGCATTATGATAATAATTCTTTAAGATTCATTAAATCATTTTTATATATAAGAGTAGCTCACTATAATTAAGTATAGAAAATGAGTGCTCAAGTTGCTACTGGTAAACAACATATCTCAATCGTGGTTACAGGTCATATTGACGCCGGAAAAAGTACCAGCACAGGTCACCTATTGTTTAAGCTCGGGGGTATTTCCGCTCGTGACATGGAAAAGCTTCAGGCGAAGGCTGATGAGCAGGGCAAGGGTTCTTTTGCCTTTGCGTATTATTTGGATTCTTGTAAGGAGGAGCAGGAACGTGGTGTAACAATTCAGTGTAACACGAAGGAATTTTTTACTGATTCTTATCATTACACAATTGTCGATGCACCAGGTCACAGAGATTATGTGAACAATATGATTACTGGTGCTGGTCAGGCTGATGCGGCTTTGATTCTTGTACCAGCTGAGAAGGGTGGTTTTGAGGCTGCGATTGCGAAGGGTAATCGTGCTACTGGTGAGATTGAGGGTCAGACTCGTCAGCATGCTCGTCTACTGGCTCTTTTGGGTATTGAGCAAGTAATTTTGGGTATTAATAAGATGGATACGTGTGATTGGTCTGAGCAACGTTTCAATGAAATCAAAACAGAGATGACTGCTATGATTAAGGATGCTGGTTTGAAGCCAAAGAAGTGTCCAGTAATTCCTTATTCTGGATTTCATGGTGAAAATTTGGTTGAGCCTACAGACAAGATGCCTTGGTACAAAGGATGGACTGCGAATCTTAACAAGGAAACAACGATTACGGGTGTAACAATTTTGGATGCTTTGGAGAAATATGTAAAGCCTCCTAAGCGTAATTTGGACGGTCCTTTGCGGATTCCGATTGGTCAGACTTACAATATTAAGGGTGTAGGTGCTGTAATTTGTGGGCGTGTAGAGCAGGGTGTAGCTAAGGTAGAAGATAAGATTGCGATTGCTCCGGGTGGTTTCAATGATTTGAAGTTGTTTTCTTTGGAAATGCATCGCAAGAAATATACTGAGGCTGTACCTGGTGACAATGTTGGTATGACAATCAAGGGTTTGGACAAGATGAATATGCCAAAATCGGGTGATTTGATTTTTAGGCCATCTGAGGGTATGGTAACACCTACAAAGTCGTTTGTAGCGCAAGTAGTTGTTCAGGAGCATCCTGGTCAGCTAAAGATTGGATTTAGTCCGATTATTTATTGCCGAACAGCTAAGACAGCTTGTAAGATGGCAAAGATTAATTGGAAGATGGGTAAAAAGACCGGAGGACAGAAGTTGGAAAACCCTCCATTTTTGGAGCGAGGTGAGTCTGCGGAAGTTGTATTTGAACCCTTGAAGCCATTTATTGTAGAGGCTTTTGACAAGGTACCTGGTATGGGACGCATTGCGGTGATGGATTCGAATGCTCTTATTATGCTTGGAAAGGTACTGTCGGTTGAATCCGGTGGAGAGGGTTAAAAAATGATTTGGTTCTGAATAATAGTTAAATGTAAGACAAATAAAATAAATTATGAATCTAAAGATTGATCTTGATATTACGAACCCTGAATATATTGGAATTGCGGCATTGTCCGTGTGTGTATTATTTATATCTCATAGTACATTTATTAAGAATTATCTTTTCAAAACAGAGAAGTCTAAAATCAATGATGCCATAAAAAAGAAATGGAATCTTGTTACCACTGATAGCATCAGTGATATTAGCAATTTGGGAGATATTTGGGAAAAGGAAAATAGGAATGAAGATTCTGCAAGCGAGGCTATGTATTCTAGTGCTTCAGAATATGAAGACGATGTATATATTTCTGATGGATACGATACAGAGGGGCAAGAATTTAAAAAGTTAGGGAGCGAGTGTATGATTCAAAGCGATGAAGAATGGGAGGTGAATGGATGCTTGAAGTTTATTAAGGAAAATAAACCAAACAAGATATATGAATATGTTAAAGGATTTGGCACAACAGTAGCAGTTCATGGAACTACTAAGAAGGAACGCCATTGGGTATATAGCACTCTAGGTACAAAGATTCATGCAAAGAGTATTAAAGGAAATGATAAAAAGAAGGTTCTATTGCTAACGGATATGGGACTTCTTAATGGTTTGGAATCGAAGCCACTTACTTTTGAATCAGAAGATGTTATTGCATATGATGTTGATAATGAAAAAGCAGTCTTATCAAGAAAAGAAGTTTCGCAATACGAATGTTAAGATTTAATCCCCCCTGCTCTCCCCCCAGTTCTTGATTTAACCAAATTAAGAATTTCCAGATTACATTTAAGAGTTAAAGATGTTTTAGGTGTACGTATCCACCTATCATTAAAAGGTATAACCCCTTTAATATTTATAATCCCCCTATCCTGAATTACACATAAATCATTATCAAATTTGATATATTTCTCAGATTTGCCAATATTTACGAGTTTTTTCCACTTGTTTATATTTTGTCTAGTATAAAAAATACTGATATGAAACATTTTGTTTAATACACGAGAATGTATGATTAAATACCATTTATTCAGAGATCTTACAAATGTTGATAGAAGTGAGTCAGGTGTTATAATGGGAAATAATGGCTTTGGTTCTCTAAGAGTAACAATATTATTCGAAAATTTTTTAGCAATTTCTAAATTATTGTTCATATTTTTTAAGTTTGATAAACATCTATTATAGCTATTTTTTGCAAACAAATAGTCATATCTTGATAATGAAACAAATTTACAATTAATATTGAATCCAATTCCTTTTGCTTTGAGAATTATATTAGAACCAATACCAAAACGAGACCTTTGTTTCTTCCACTTACCAATTCCTTTGGAAAATATTTTGCCTTTAGAATCAAATAGTTCTATATGTGTATCACCATTCTTCTCCAATTCCCAATTGATTTTAACAAATCTATTGGGAAATGTTTCAATATTAGTTGATAAAATCTTTGGAATTAAGGATTCACTATATTTTATATGCTGTGGAATTTCTGTAGGGTTTGATTCCATACGTTGTTCAAGTAATTCCTGTTCTAAAACTTTTACTTCGTCTCTCAATTTTCTTGCTTGTGTCAAAAATTTCTCAGCGTCTGGACTAATCAGACTTAAACTACACACATTATGAAATATTAATGAAACGTACAATAGTTTGAGGTATATTCTGAATAGCATCTATTACTATTATTAAGTTAATGAATCTAATTTATATCTTATAAATTAAATGATTAGAATTGGTATCAATGGCTTTGGTCGTATTGGTAAATCTATTTTTAATCAAACAATTTTAAATAAAAAATTCCGTGTTGACACAATCAATTTTCCAGGTTTTAATATTGATAAGATAGCGTCTTATATAAATAACGATAGTTTTCACAAAACAGAACCTTTAAACATATCTATTTTGGACGATAGTAATATTGAAATAAATGGAAAATGGATTCGTCTTTTAGATAATCGTACTCCAGAAGTAGGAATGTGGGGAAATTCAAAATATGTTTTTGAAACTACAGGAAAATTCTTAACGATGGAGAAAGCAAAAGAACATGGTGCAGATTATTTTATCATGTGTGCACCTTCAAAGGATAAAATACCGCAATATCTTTATAACGGTAATCATCTTCATTATAAGGGAGAGAGCATTATTAGTAACTCATCGTGTACTACAAATTGTATTGTTCCTCTAATAAAAATACTGAATGACCAGTATGGTATAGAACACTGTAACTTCATAACTGTTCATGCAGCAACTGCTTCACAAAACGTTCTTGATGGACCTCACTTAAAGAAACGTACACACAGAAGCATTTTTAATAATATAATCCCACACACAACAGGCGCAAGTAAATCAGCTATCAAAATACTACCAGAACTAAATGGCAAGATATATGGTACATCTGTAAGAGTACCGACAAGCAATGTAAGTATGGTTGATATGAATGTAACCTTACAACAAGACTCTTCTTTAAATGATATATTTGATTTTCTTAGAACAAGGCATGAGATTGTAGTAAATGATGACGAACATCTTGTTAGTACTGATTTTATGACAACTACTAATCCCACAATTGTTGATTCGGCTGCCTCTATGAAAATGGGACCCAATAACTACAAATTTACCATTTGGTATGACAATGAATGGTCTTATTCTAATCAAGCTATACAATTATTAGAACATATTGATGCTATGGGTACTATTCTAAAAAAAGAAGAAATTAGAGTTGAACGTTATCAACGAGCAGAACAATTTAGAGAGTCTAAAAAAGGATTAGAACAAAATTTAGATGAAGAAGAAATTAGAACCGAACGTTATCAAAAAGCAGAACAATTTAGAGAATCTAAAAAAGAAGTCTAAAATGCATAAGTATAAACTTATTAGAACAAATATTGAATAAATGCAACAAGAATTTAATGCCATCAGCTTATTTAGCGGATTAGGCGGAGATAGTCTTGGTATTGAAAATGCAGGAGGCAATGTTATAGCTTATAATGAATATGATAAAACTGCCATCGAATCGCATCAACTAAATTTTCCACATAGCATATTGATTAAAGATGAATCACTAAATGACAGAGAAGGGGTAAATATTTTAAAGATACCTGATTCAAAATTTGAAGATTATAGAAATAATGTCGATTTAGTCTTTGCGGGATTTCCATGTCAGTCGTTCTCTAGTGCAGGTAAAAGGAAGGTGGATGATCCAAGAAATACAATGTTCTGTGAATTTTCAAGAGTAGTAAATATCATTAAACCAAAATATTTGATTGGTGAAAATGTAAAAGGTCTACTTACAAAAAAAGCTGAAAATGGTGAGTTGTACTTTGATATTATTAAAGCGGAATTTGAAAGAATAGGATATAGGATTTATGACCAAGTTTGTAAAGCAAATTTGTTTAGAGTCCCTCAAAAAAGAGAACGCCTGATAATTGTGGGTATTCGTAATGACTTGGACCAAGAATTCACCTTTCCAGTAATAGAAAGTAATGAAGAACCAAATCTAATCGGTATTATCCAATTTAATATGGAAGGAGCTATCAAAATTGAACCAGAAGATTATGATATGACTCAGATTCCATCGGAATGTATTCTTACAAACATGGATAATGACGAAACAGAAAACAATGTACATCCATATTTACAACTAAAAGCAAAAACAGATCAAAGGACAAGACACACATACAATGGAAAAACTTATGATTCTTTATTATCTTTTGGAAAGCGCGATTCACCTATTCATGTTGAAATAATTGATATCCGAAAACCAAGTAAGACAATTATATGTGCTTATGACCATCAACCAAGACTATTTGTTCCATTAAGAAATAGAAATGGTTATTACATTCGGCCTATTTTGCCAGATGAACTTAAACAAATTCAGGGATTCCCTGCTGATTTCCGAGTTGCTGGTAGTAGACAAAATAAAATTAAGCAAATCGGAAATGCTGTTCCTCCTCCGCTTATTGAGGAGATAGTTCGCGAATTACGTCAATTATAATTACCATTTTTATAGACACTTATATACAAAACCCGTCATTATTAACGTAAGAAACATTTGTAATATTTGTCCTACACATAATAACCAATAATCAATTGATGGGGCTAGTAATATATTCTTTTCAGGATAACCCCTCTCTATAAAAGCTAATTTCATTAAATCCCTTGATATTGCCTTTATAAATGATGGTTCACCTATAAATTCTACTATTAAATTATCGATATTTATTAAAAATTCTCCAGTTAAACAATTCAAAATTAAATCTGTTATTGAGCTTAATTCTATAAATAAAGTATAAGTAAATACGGGTATTATGTATAGACATAACGCATTGATTGCTATTGTTGCCCTTATATAATTAGGACTTGATAATATTGTTGTATTACCATACTGCCATGCGGTAGTACTTAATGAACTCCAAAACGAATTCATCCTCGCATATAATACTAAATAATATGCTAATGCAAACATTTTGGTTATTTTATCTGATACATTGGGACAATATTCATTGTTATCTATCAAATAATAATTATAAACATAATATGACGGACCTACTATTTGTGCAAAAAAACAACATAATCCATAAATATAGTACCAACTAATACACTCTAAAAAATCAAAAGACGCTAATATACATTTATAATACTTGTCATCATTCGCATCCCAATTATCCTTCCCTTTCCATAATTCTCGCTTAATTTTTGTCGGAAATATATGAAATCCTAATAGGGTATAAATATCGGGCATCTCTAATTCAAAATCATCATTATTTACTGTTTCTTTACAATAATTTTCTAAACCATCTTCTAATAATTTAAATATGGAGTCATTATTCAATTCTTGATATAACGTTTCATCAACATAAGCTGTATAAAAGAAATCATATTCATCCAAATATTTCCTTAATTTTGAATCATTACCTGTTTCTAAATAATTCTGTACAATTAATACATATTTCTCTAATATTAGTGTTATTTTTGACTGACCACCCCATTTACCTGTATTTTTTATATTCCTTGATGACAATATATTCTCTGGAAGTTCATGATGCTGGTTGTCCCTATTCATATATTTAAACATATCCTCAAATACCAATCGAGGAATGCTTAGGCTTCTTCCCAGATTACTATTGTCATTTATTTCTCTTCCCCGGTTTCCCATGTTGCCACTATAATTGCCATATACAAATTCATCATTATCATTACATAGTGATGTCACTGGTAATAATGTTAATCTATCCAATAAACTGTTTTTATATTTATCAAAACCTATCTCTTCCTTCCTTGACTTTGCGATCTTATCATTATTTCTCGCAGCATTGAAATCTACATATTTATAATCTATTAATAATTCATAAATCTTCTCTTTATTAACAAACCATGCCCTCTGTTCTGCTAGCAATTCTGGCATTAATTGTGTTTTCGGTATGTTTGGCAACCAGCGCGGGAACGTAAGCAAAATCCTTCGCAGCTCTTTAAGACGTCGTTTTTGGTTATCCTCTTGTTCATGTTCGCTATTTTCAATGATATCAAGTTGGTCAGACACTTTTTTGCGAATGATTGCAATGTTTCCTGACGATACGTCAACACCAAAGTTTTCCAACTCATCGAAGACGCTTCCCAAATCTGCACTCCCACTCGTTAGTGCCGCCATTCTTTCTATATTCGCCAATATAGAAAGTTCGAGCAGTCGCTGCTTAGACCTCACATTCCGCATTGCCATTGGTATTCTAAAACGACTCCTTTCTAAACGCGAAAGTTCTTTGGAGTTATACCAAGAACAAAAAAAGTCATTTATTTTCTCAATAACTTTCATTTTATACTTGTTTTTTTTGATTTTAGTTATCTTCCTATCTCTCCACGTATTTAAATAAGCTTTGTTCTTTGGTAATTGCCTCCATGATACTTCCCTCAAATTTTTTATCCAATCTTCTTTATTTTTGCACTTTTCGACTTGTTTCTCCTCTTCTTCTCCATAAGTTTGAGAATTTCTTACCAACAAACGAGCAATGCGTGATGCAGCACTTTGAGATAAGTCTATTTCCCCTTTACTGGAGGCGGAAGCTTTAAGATCCTCAAGATTTATTGTATATTTTCCTACTGCGATTGTATCAACTACCTTCTTTTCATCTATATCATATGGTTTTAATACCATTATAGGGCTTTTTACATCAGACTTATTTATTTCTGAAATATAGTAATTATCAAATTCCAAATACGGATTTAACCCCAAATTTAAATATAAAACTACCTTAGTTTCTACTTCTTCCTCATCGGTGGTTAATATTTCTAATAATTTAATTCTATTCAAAGTGATATCTCTAAATGATAAATGTTTCCCTCTTAATAAGTCGTTGTTTTCTTTAAACCATGATAAATAATCATTCTCAACTATTATTTTGCTGTTATTTCTAAATTTTTTTGGTATAAATATTTTTATTATATCATCTTCCTTATTCAACATGCTCTCATCTGTTTCATATTGTATAGGGGGTACCAAACCACCACGTGTGCCAACATTCTGAAGCCCAATATTCCTTTCGTGGAATGGGTGTAATCTCTTTTCTATTATTTCCTGCATGTCTTCTGAGCATTTGTCTGTCTCTGATGACTCGTATTCATCGCTGGATGATTTATCAGATTCCCTCTTGTAGAGGTCCCACATATCTTTCATAATATTATATATTCAAATTTGAATTAGAATGTATAATAACTTAAATAATTTTTATAAGTACAAATCTATATAACTCCTTATGTGTGGTATATTCGGATTATATTTAGAATATCCAAATGTAGACTGTGTATCGGATGTAATCCATGGATTGAAATCTCTACAACATCGTGGTCAGGAAAGCTGTGGCATTTCTTACTTGGAAAATAACTCATATGTTTTAGAAAAAGGGTGTGGTTTAGTCAAGGATGTTTTTCAAAATTATACTAAACAACCACTCGTTCAAAGCTGTATTGGTCATGTAAGATACTCTACATCTGGAAAATCCAAAATGGATATAGATTCTAAATTGAAAGAATGTCAACCTTTAACTGGAAAATCCAAATTGGGCGACTTTGTCCTTGTACATAATGGAAATATACCTCAAATTGAAGGCCATGATACGAAATATTTAGTCGATTTTTTATCAAATATGGAGAAAGATTCTTGGGAAGAAAAATTAATAGAGTTGATAGAAACAATTCCGGGGGTCTTTTCCATATTAATAAATACACCTAATGGAATGTATGCTTTAAGAGACCGCTTTGGAATTAGGCCATTATGTATTGGAACATATAGACAGAATGTGTGTTTCAGTTCTGAATCATGTGCTTTAGATGAATACATTTATTATACTGATGTAAAGCCAGGAGAATTGGTTTTAGTTAGTAATAATGTAGGAGAAAAAATAGAATCGATTTATACATCTAATAGAGCAAAAACCTCAATATGTGCCTTTGAATTTGTATATTTTCTAAATCCCACAAGTTATTGCGATGGAATATATGTCAAAGATTTTCGTGAAAAATGTGCAGAAATTTTAGCTAAGAAGGACAAAAATAAATTTGCTGTTACTACTGATTATCTCGTTGTCGGTGTTCCAGCATCAGGTATACTTTATGGTAAATCGTATGCAAGAACACTATGTATTCCATATTCTCAAATATTAACAAAAAGAAAGGATAGTAATAGAACCTTTATATTACCAAACAATGAATCAAGAAAAAATGCAAGTGACAACAAATTTCTCTATAATATTGATGAGATAAAGGGAAAAAAACTCATAATCGTAGATGATTCCATTGTTAGAGGGAATGTAATGAAAAGTATCGTAAGCAAATTAAGGGAAAATGGTGCGAGCGAAGTTCATGTCCGAATTCCTTCCCCTCCTGTAATTAATAAATGTCAATATGGTATAGACATACCTACTGTAGAGGAGTTACTAATACCAAATAAATCCTATCAAGAAGTCATTGAATTCTTAAATATAACCTCTCTTCTTTACCTTGATTATGAAGAATTGAATAAAGTACTCCCTATATCTTCTTATAAAGAATGTTTTGGTGGTAATGTAGATTCAGAATTATCTGAATGGTCTGTATTTTAATATTGATTTATATTATGCTCACTAGAAGAAGATCATATAAAGGAGGTACAAAAACAAAAAGAAATGATATTATAGATACTAGTGAATTAGAAAAACCTAAGATTTTTTCAATAAAAGATGTACATAATTTGTTTTTCAAAAATCAAGAAGAATCAAAAACAGAATACAAAGATGAAAATCAAGCTGAAATTGATGATTATGTAGCTAACTCTAAGGTTGATTATGAGGATGAAATAGAAGAACAACCACTTAGTGAAGAAGACCAGTTGGCCCTTCAAGAATTAGTCATAAAAAGCGATTCGGAAGAAGAAGATGGTGAAAACACTGATTCTGAAAAAGAAGATGATGAAAGTACAAATCTCAATGACGATTTAAAAGATCTCGTAGCAGATGTAATTGCGGAAGAGGCTTTAAATTCCGCGCAAAAAGAGCTTAAAGAAGAATCTGAAGAAGCGGAAAAACAAAGGCAAAAAAATGCTGAGTTTTTTAATAAAGTATTTGTAGCTTCCACCAAAGAAGAAGAATGGATGAATCAGGCATACATAGCTAAAACTATAAAATCGATTTCAGATAAAGAACTAATAGACAGATATAATTGGTCTGAAAAGATACTTTTCGGATTGGAAGAATATTATCAAAAACCTGAAAATAAAGATAAAACACAACTTGAAAGACAGAATTCTGCTGAGATTTTTAAGCGTTTTCAGTGGATGAACAACTATTCCGCACAAGAGATTTATAAAAGATTCGTTGAAAAACTGAACAACAAAAGCATTATTCAGCTTTTAGATTGGATTAATGATACTACAAATGAGAATAAAACTATACCTCACTATGGATTAAAACAAATATTCAAATGGGGTGATAGAAAAATGTTAACCGATATTGCTAAGCATGAAAAATACACACGAGAAATGAAGGAAATACCAACAAGTGAAGATATGAATATATTATTTGATTTTATGTATGCACCTGAACATAAAAAAGAAATGGAAAAAACACATTTGACAGAAGATATTGGTTTATTAACAGCAATTTGGCATAGAGAATACAAAAATAAATTTTTTAAAGAAGAATTAGCAAAAGGTAGACGTTATGAGGATATACTTGACCAACTTCAATCAGATTTAAGACCTAGTGGATTTGAAGAATCAAAAGAAGATTCGGATGAAGATATGTATACATAGATTATTTAAGAACGAATCATTAATATATTATTATGTCTTTTAAACATAGAGTAAGAAATGTCTCAAAGTGGCTAAATAGACCAAGATTTAAGAATGTTTCAAGAACATGGGGCGCAGAGCAAATAGTTGCATTACAGGGTAGTCAAAGTCCTGTGGAACAATTATCAAATAGAACTTCAAAAAAATTTTGGAATATTCTTGAAGATTCTAAAAAAAACAAGCAATGTGAATATACATATGGGGCATTAGACCCATTACAAGTAACACAAATGTCGGAATATCTAAGTACGGTTTATGTTTCTGGTTGGCAAACATCTTCTACTGCAAGTAGTAATAACTTACCTGGACCAGATTTAGCAGATTATCCCTATGACTCTGTACCTAAAAAAGTTGACCAATTGTTTCGCTCTCAAATCTTTCATGATAGAAAACAGTTTGAGAGAAATATTAGAATAGCTGATTCTAAAAAAAACATTGATTATTTTAGACCTATTATTGCTGATGCAGATGCCGGTCACGGTGGACCATCTACAGTTATGAAATTAACACAAATGTTTGTAGAAGCTGGCGCAGCAGGTATTCATATTGAAGACCAGAAAAACGGTGCTAAAAAATGCGGACATCAGGGTGGTAAGGTACTATGTTCAATACAAGAACAGATTAGTAGACTAAAGGCGGCGCGATTACAATGCGATATTATGGGTACAGATACTATAATTATTGGGAGAACAGATGCCAAATCTGCGAAATTTATAGACTCAGATATAGACCCAGTTGATATGCCATTTATAATTAAAAATTCATCTGACCCAAAAATAGATAGTTTACTTTCAAATAGAACTCCCGAAGGATATTATCATGTTGATTGTGGTTTGGACCTTGCCATTGCTCGAGCTAATGCAATGGCCCCATATGCTGATGTTTTATGGTGTGAATTGGATACACCCTCCTTAGAAGATGCTCGAATTTTTGCAGAAGGTGTTGATAAGAAAAATGCTTTTCTGGCAATAAATACTTCACCAAGTTTCAATTGGGCTTCTAGTGGCCTTACAATAGGTGATATGAAAGAATATCACCAACAACTTGGTAAATTGGGATATCAGTGGTCCTTTATTACATTAGCTGGTTTTCACCTTAATGGTTTGGCAGCTGCTCAATTTTCAAGAGACTACAAAGATAATAGTATGTTTGCTTATGTACACAATATTCAAGACAAGGAAAAGGATATGAATCTTGATATACTCACACATCAACAATTCAGTGGCTCTGAATTAATTGATACATGTTTAACAACCGCATTAGGCGATTCATACAGTACCCAAATACAAGGTGAAGATTCAACAGAACACCAGTTTAAGGATTAATCATCATACTCATCGTCGTACTCATCGTACTCATCGTACTCATCGTACTCATCGTACTCATCATACTCATCATACTCATATTCACCTTCCTCATAACTATCATCCTCATCTTCACCTTCCTCCTCATCTTCACCTTCCTCATAACCATCATCCTCACCTTCCTCATAACCATCATCCTCATCTTCACCTTCCTCATCAAATTCATCAATTTGTCCCAACACTCCTGCCATCTCACCCTCATTGTCAAAAGATTCCTTTACATTCATGCAAAAGAGTTTGTATAACATTCCGATAACCACCATAAATAGTAATATTGCTCCAATAATATAGATTGGGCTTGCTAAATATACAAGATTCATTTATAATTTATACATATAATATTTTGGGTCTATTTATCGAGAGTTTGTTTAAATTCTTCAAGTAATTTAAGACGGTCGATCTTTCTTGCGAGATTTTCCTTTCCCTCTCCAACATAATCTCTTACTAAATCATCAAAATTTAATAATTTTGATGGTTTTTCCAGAATTGTTAACTCTTCAAGGATCTTATTCTCATTTTCTTTAACCTCATCATCATGTACATGACCACCACACGATGTATAATTCTCACTTATTCCAAAAGAAGATAATACAAAATAGAGAGAAACTACTAAAATTATTACGCTTGCACAACAAACTAAAGAGGTATATAATTTCATACTCATTATTATTAATAATCTATTTTTTCAATTTGGTAAAGTTCTTAAAATATTTATCATTTTGTTTGGCATCTATATATCCTTGTTTCATAAGATTCAGTACATATTCTTCATTCGCAGAGAATGTTAATGAAATGAAATTATGTAAAGTCGTAAATATATCATTCTCAAAACGACCAAATGTTCCAAGATTTATGTGTAACCAATTGTGATTATAATCCGGTTCATGATTTTTATTTGAAAATATATTTCCAATACCGCCGTCAATACAATCCCCCTTTCTAAATTCTTTGAATATCCCTCCGAATATTACAGGTATCCATGCAGATGTTATACAACATTCAATCAAATCATCAACCGAGTTCCAACTTCTAATGAATTGAGATTGTATATTATCAAAACTAACATTTGTAACAAGAAGAGAGCATTTACTGTTAATTTTGTTAAAATTACCAGATTCTTCTATAGCAACTTTAACATGTTTTTTCAAATGGTTAATCCAATCAGAACCTATCATTGCATCCTTGAACATTAAACCATTCATCTTGTTAGTGTTTTGTATATCCTTTACACTTGGCAACAGAACTTTCTCATAAAATGTACCGTCACATATCTCTGCGCTTAGAGCAATTGCAGGAAAACACCCAGCAGAACATCCCGCAAATGCTACATTATTTAAATCGTAATTTTCTTGTAAATATCTTGCTATTCCTAAATAATATGGAAACGCTCCCGCACCCCCATGAAAATAAATACCATTTCGTATCATAATATGAATTCAGAACATTGCGAAATATTGATTTTTAATACTAAGAATTAGTAAGTTATCAGACCATTTTTTCCATTTCAATCGCCATTGATTCATATGGATGTTCATAATATTGGGAATTACCCATATCGTAATTGACATCGCCTATTGATTTTGCATTCTTTCTGTATACTGCTTGATATATGTTACCACTTGAATCTTGATAGGAATAGTCATCTATATCCGGATTTGCTCTAACATTTTTACCCCTTTTTATTCTTTTCAGATTTTTACTTTTAATGTACTTTTCAGCATCTTTCTTGTATAAATATTGATATACATGAACCTTTTCATGAAGAAGTACTCTGGATAGATCCTCATTTGATGTATAGAAACTATTACGTGAAAATATAATATTCCCGTTGCGAGTATGTGGAAAGCCGGCTTCGTATGAATTCCCATTTACTACTCCTATTTTCCACGGGATTCTTGTAAATTTTACTTTATCAAAATAGGCTTTGTTGTTATTTCCAATCAGTATTTTCAAATCTATTATAAAAGTTAGCCATATTAGTCTTAGTTTTTCAAAGAAAGAGGGAGACGATACTGACTCACGAATATTTTTCTGTGTATATTCTTCAATGCTTTTCACACCTCTTACATACATATCCTGTTTTGTAAACTTATTCAGATAGTCTTTATCACTTAGAATACTGAATAATGTATCCTTATTTATGAATCTGATTCGAACATAAATTATAAAGATAACTATCAAAAGAATAATCACATTAATTATCATTACATACAGCGAATAATATTAAATAAGTCAGAATCCAATTTATAAGGAATCGATGAATGCTGAAGATAAATCTTTAGTTTATTAGATTCTTTACACTTCAAATATCCAAATGTATATTCGGCGGTTATGACTTTGTTTGTCTTATCACTCTTAAAAGTATATTCTCCCATTACAGTTGCAATGTTACCTTGAATGTAAATCTTATTGTTTTTAAAATCTATATTTGACCATTGTTCCAGTGCAAAACCCGTATCTTCAATAATATCACCTGTTATGAAATATGATAAAGCATCTTCATAACTATTGCGAAACTTAACCACAGATGCTTTTGTTGGTTTAAACAATACGTCTGGAAAAGTGTTATATAAATCTTCTACAAAAAATTTGGCATATGCTTCATAATGTTCATTGTGTGAATACAAATTACCTATCAGTATAACACCATCCGCCCATTTTTTCTGATATTGTCTAATTTCATCTTCTGTAATCGGATTTTCATTTTCTATTTTCTTATTTTTAAATCGTTGAATAAGAGCAAAAATATAGGAAGATGTGCTAAATGATGTAAATATCAATACCATGTATTTCAAATTTTTGGCCTGAATACAAAAATCTATAAATCTTTGATACGATTTCAACATACTTAATCATAATAAACTACTATGTTCTTAATAAAAATCTTTAGCAATATTAAATGAAGTGTTCGGTCAGTACAAAAAAAATGCTATTCGCTGTAGGATTATGTCTTGTAGCTCTCTTAATCATCTGTGGATTATTGAGAGTTAGTGAATCATTCATCTCGAATGAAACTGAGGTTACCTCATCTGCGGATCTTAAGAGCAAATGCCCCGAAGATGGTGTAGCTATCGTTAAATTTTACACTAACTGGTGTGGATACTGTAAGAGACTTGTGCCAGTTTGGGATAAATTAGTCGGAGATTACGACAATATTGAATTAAACGGAAAAAAAGTACGCATTCTTTCCGTTGATTGTGAAAAATACAAGGGAATGATGAAAGAATTCGGCGTTGAAGGATTCCCAACCATCAAGGTCATCTCACCCGATGGTGTTTCGGATTATGCCGGTGAAAGAACTTACGGTGCTTTTGAAGCCTTTCTTAAAAGCCTCTAAATATTACCATTGAATAGGTGTCATATTTTGATTTTCTAAAATTTGATTTGTTTGACTGAAATGTTTACAGCCAAAGAATCCTCCTCTGTTTGCCGACAAAGGACTCGGATGCGTAGCCTTCAAAATATGATGTTTTGATGTATCAATTAGTTTCTCTTTTTGCTTAGCATTATTACCCCATAATATGAATACAACTCCACTCGTATTATTCGATAAATATTCAATCGCATGATTTGTAAAATTTCTCCAATGTTTTTGATGGCTATTGGGACAATGTTCACGAACAGTTAATGCACTATTTAGTAACAAGACCCCCTGTTGTGCCCATAAAGACAAATCACCACTATCTTTCTTAATATTGAGATCACTTTCTAATTCCTTGTAAATGTTTCTTAAAGATGGAGGAATTTTTACTGTACTTGGTACACTAAAACATAATCCCATCGCCTCACCCCTATTATGATATGGGTCTTGACCCCATATACATACTTTAACTTTTTCAAGTGGACAAATATCAAATGCAGAGAATATCATTTCAGCTGGCGGTAGAATAAGTAATTCTTCCCCAAATTGTTCTTTTTCAGAATCGAGAAACTCATTGATTTTTTCAAGCTCTTTTTGTTCTTGTTCTAAAAAGTCTGACCAACTCATCTTATTAACTATAAGTAGTAAGCCTTTATCATTTTTCTAATATAAGTTTTACTTCGTATTCTATGAATATGATTTCGTCTTTTGTAGATATTCAAGTCGTTTTTTGTACATTAATTCTTTGTGCTTCTGGTTATTATTTCATCAAACCAGTTGCAAAATATGAAAAAAACACAGATAAAACAGTTCTTATTACCGGCTGTGATTCTGGTTTTGGAAAAGGTTTAGTTATATCTGCAACAAATGCGGGATTCAATGTTATTGCGGCATGTTATTCAGAACAAGCTGCTAAAGAATTTGATAATAATTCAGATGTAATAGCAGTGGTAGCAGACTTAACAAAAAAAGAAGATATTGACAAAGTTGTAAATACTACAAAGTTCTATTCCGCGGACAATGGATTATTTGGACTGATAAATAATGCCGGAATATGTTTACCTGGAAATATTGAATGGTTGCCTTCAGAGGCATACAAACAGACTATGGATATTAATTTCCATGCTCCTGTAAATTTGACATACCATCTTCTTCCGCTTATAAAGAAAGCAAAGGGAAGAATTATAAATGTAACCAGCGTAGATGGTTTTATACCTCTACCAACAATCTCGGCATATGCTTCATCTAAACATGCTTTGGAATCTTATTCTGATATTTTAAGATGTGAAATGTTACCTTGGGGGGTCAAAGTTGTGATTGTTGAGCCAGCTACAATGAGAACTCCTTTAGCAATGGGTTTTGCCGATGCTTGGTTGAAAAGTTTTAAGGAAGCTACAGTAGAAAGACAGTTACCCTATGGACATGAATGGGCAAATAAAGTTGCAGACTTTACAAGAGAGGGTATTAAGCAATTAGCCGCAGATCCCCAAGAAACAATATCTGCGATGTTGTCAGCTTTGGAGCAAATCAATCCACCAACGCGTATTAAAACCGGTAAAGTTGCTACATTTCTGTTTAAACCACTTAGTTTGTTACCAGATAGTATTCGAGACAGAGTACTATATCCATTGTCTTTTAGAGGTATTAAACCACAAGGATTAATAGAAAAGCCTCCCAATAATGTTATATCACATCTAACTATAATTGTTAGTAATCTTGAAAAATCAATTGATTGGTATACAAAATTTGGTTTTAAATGTATTGGAGATACTATTAATAGAAAACAGTTTTTAAAGGGTGGTAAACATTCTAAATGGCAACCTTTGATTCTATTGAAGGAAGATAAAAATATGTCAAAAAGAGGAAAGTTAGCGGCTGCTGGAATGACCAGATTATCTCTTTATACTACAACAATTGATAATGATATAGAGGATTTATCGAATAAGGGTATTGAACCTATGGCAAAACCGGCGGATACATGGGGAAAATTAGCAGCTTATAAAGATCCAGATGGGTTTATAGTCTATCTACTTAAATTTGGATTTCCATTATATCCTATATTTTTAAAAAAAAGAGTGTGTAATAGAGTAACTAATCCCCAAGTGTTTACATGGAATTTTAATACCACTAATTTTGAAGTATTTATAAAACATATAGAAAAATTAGGATTTAGTAAAATTTTCTATGAATGTGGTCATGAACACAAAAACAAAGTAACATATTCTATGCTTACTGCTTTTGGATTATCAGAAACAGAGACGATTATAAAAATAGCTAAGATTTCTTCATTACCATTTGACAATTTTAATTTGACTCTTATAGAATGGACAAATCCTAAGACGGAACATAAGGGAGCTGAAAAGCTTAACACAATGAGTATATCTGTAAAAGATGTACATTCTGAAATGGAAAGATTGAAAGATGAGGGTTTGAATACACTTTCTATCAAAAAAGCAATTTTACCAATATATGGTGAAATAGAAGTAGGAAGTGTAAATGTTGATGGTACAATTGTAGAATTGTGTCAATTTGAATAAGTTAATCCGTTTTAATTGGACCTTGTGACAAAATGTGTTGAGAACTATCCATATCATTGGTTTGAACTGGTTCTTCTTGATTAAAGAATGAATATCCTTCAGTTTCCGGAGTATATTTCTTTATTTTATTGATAACATGACCATGCTTTTCAATAACATAATCGCCAACAGTCCATTGAGTATCTTCATATTTTTTCATGACAATTGTTACATATCCTGCAATTCTAACAAGAGGATAGTTGCTGATTATGAATGTCATATTGTCCCATAGAACCAAATAAAACCAAGTCATAAGTATTTTACGTTGTTCTATTGGTAAAGGTCTGTTTGCCTTTGTATAAGCAATTGTTATATGAATTGGATATACCGAAAACATTATCGAAAGTACTCGTGGATATGTATACAACATTTTATATAAAAACAATCCTGAGACAGATATTGTAGCGGTGATTGCGTGATTGATCTTATTGTCAGATATTGACATCTTTTTCAATTTCGCTAAAAGGGTATCTTTAACAGATACCGGAAGAAGTCCGAACACAAATGTGCGAAGTTTATTTTGCATATTTTGTATACAATTCATATTCTTATGTAATAATTTTTTTAGAAAATCGCTGCACTATTTCTACCTAAAACACCACCATCTTCTAAATATGTTATAACCCATTTATTTACGATATCTTCAATAATTTCACCAAAGTAGTTAGAAAAATGTATACCGTCTGTTGTGTATTTGTAATTGTTGATCCAACTAACATTCTTCCAGTCCAATACATATGATAACAAATAGCTAAAAGTCATTTTAGTTAAAGATAAAGTGAGTGGTTTATAATCTCCATCAATCATTTTAATCATGTCCCATTGAACATCACCAAATAAATCCATAAATGTTACTCGTTGTGAAGCAGTTCTTACACAATTTCTACATATATATGAAAATTCTAAACCAAGCTTCCATTCTTCGCTTGATGGTCCACCTTCGCCTATTGGTGGTGGACTGAGAATTAATACTTTTGTATGTTTTGGGAGTTTTAAGTCTAATATTTGAACAATTTGAAGCATTTCATTTTGATAATCTTCTATACAAGGGGGTCTTACAAGAATATCTTTAAACATATCTACATACATTTTCCCAGCGGTTTCATGCGTTGCACCAATTAGGTCATTGCCTCCAATTAACACAACAACATAATCTGGATTAAGGTCTATAACATCTTTTTGAAGTCGCGTTTTCAAAACTTTAGCGGTTTCTCCGTTTTTTCCCATATTTATGAATTCAATAAATGGCATTTTCTTTGAAAGATTCTTGACCCAGTCATAAGAATAGTTCCCCTGAGTAAGTGAGTCTCCAATACAAACAATAGACTGCATATATTGTTTTATAAAACATGCTTTATATAAAGAGAAATTTACAATTTAACAAATGGAAGAACTTGCAGAAAGACATGAAACCTTCTATTTCTCAAGTTATGATGAGAGAAAAGATTTGGCAAAAAAAGTATTAGATGCTGTCTTAAAGGATGAATGGTGTTATTCAAGTAATTGGGTTGAGAAATCATGTAAATTAGAGAAATCCGACCCTCAAAGAATTGAAGATATTGTCTCATATAATCGGTTTTTGATGGGATTAGTTGTAAAAACTTGGTTAAACACTTTTATAACTCGTAAAATAACTTATTCTCAAGGATATCACCCTGAGTGCCCATATATGTATTGGACTGATATTGATGATAATTGCTGTACATATGGTCCATTTATAGTTGATAATTTGAAGGTTGAATTGTTTTGTGACAAATTAATTCCACTAAGAGAGTCGGAAATATATAGTGAGCGTTGTAAAGAAGGAACCGTTTCAGTCGTTTTAGGGGCAGGTAATGCTAATTTTCTTTCAATCATAGATGTTTTTGAGCGAGTATTTATTCATAGTGAATGTGTAATGCTAAAACATCATCCTTTACGTCCATTTTTATATAAACCATATGAATGTATATTAGAGCCGTTAATATCAGACAATATTGTGCGTATGGTGTACAATATGGAAAATAATCAAGAACTGATACAAAATCCATATGTGGATCATATACATTTTACTGGTAGTGAAACAACATATAAAGCTATTTCTGATTCTACTACTATAGATATAACAGGGGAATTAGGATGTGCAACCCCATGGATAATTCTACCGGGTAAGTGGACAAAAAAAGAGATAAATAATGCTGTAACTCAAATTGTAAATGCTAAAATAGCAAATGGAGGGGCATATTGTATGAGTCCCCAGGTAATACTTTTATGTGATAATTGGGCTCAAAAGAACGATTTTTATTTCAGTTTAAGTGAGAAAATTCGTGAAAAAAAACCAGGCGGATGTTATTATCCGGGAGCAATAAGAAGAAAGAATCTAATTCAAAAACGTTATGAAAAATATTTGTCTGCATACAGCATATCTTACCCTTCACAAAGTAAAGGATTTAAGCAAGATGATATGGTGCTGTTCATCAATTTAGGTATATTGAACGGAACAAATAAATATGATGACTACATTTTAAGAAATGAAGCCTTTTGCCCAGTTTTAGCGTGTGGATTTATAGAATGTAGTGATATACACGATTATGTAAAGAAAGTATGTGAATTCGCAAATTCTAACAAATTATGTGGTTCACTTTCATGTACTGTGCTAACCCCTAAATCTCTTGAGGCAAAATATGTAGACGAATGTAAAAGAGAATTGAATTATGGCACAATTGCTATAAATATATGGGGCGTTTCTGGTTATATGGCTGCAATATCCGGAGGAACATGGGGTGCTCATTATAGTGACAGAAGAAGTGGTAGAGGAAGGATTGGAAATATGTTTAGAATAAAAAATGTGACTAAAACAATCATAAGTGGTCAGAAGTTAGAGAAGCCTACAATATATATGTATGATTTACCACCAAAATTGATTATTGACCTTTTGTATGTAATTAATGTTCATTGCTCAACATTCAAAGAAAAAGTATATAAAACCTTCTGTTTTTTATTTAATAGGCTTATATCAAATATATATGGACAAAAGCCACAATATGGTAGCGTATTATAACAATTCCATCGTTCTTGCTTGAGTTAGATTATAACCAAGTGAAAACTCAAAATACCAGCGGCCGCTATCATATAACAATAATGGCAATATATTGAGTTTTTTATTAGAAGCTTCTGCTAATTCTTCGAGATGTTTGCGAATAAGCTTTATGTTGATATTAACTTGTATTGACGGATTTTGTATTATTCTGGTTACACAAAGTTCTTTCTCTTTTGATTCTAAGAATATGAAATATAGCGGAACTTTTCTAAAACTGATGTCAGCATTATCATTTCTCACTGGTTTATTGCTGTATCGAATCATAATATTATCCTTGTTAAGAGGAGTCCATGCTAAATATGTTGAATCTTCATCTCTCATTCTAGTAGCGTAATACTGACCATTTCGTAAGTTAGTCGACATTCCTTGATACATACGCTTATCAACCCCCTGTGTTTGATTTATCTTATTGTTTGAATATTCCTGTAGAATATCAAACATATCAAGTATTTGATCATAGCGGTGTTTACTAAATATATAATCCGGTGTATTTTTTGGAACAGCCCCAAAATATGTTACCTGACCTTTAGGAACAAGTGAGTTTGTTACTAAAAGAAGTATAGAAAATATAGAAATTCTCATAATGCTATATATTATAAGTATGATTTTATATAAATATAAACAATAAGGTATCTTATAATGAGATGGCTTTCTCGAAATATAATTCTTGTTTGTATACTTGATATTAGCAAGTCATTTTTTTTCCCAGCAAGTTTAGATGGTAAGAGAATCTTGATGAATGGCCCAAATACTGGAATGGAAAGCTCAAATGAAGAGACTATATTCGACGGAAATGGCTTTATCACAAGTGTTGTATTTAAGAATGAAACAATTGTTATATCAGAAGTTATGATACCGAAATCAGGAAGTCTTACATTCCCTTTAAGTGATTTCTTGGAAAGAGATTATTTTAATCTATTATCAAAAATGGTATATAGTTTCTTAGTGCGAAAAGATATACAATCTGGAACAAGAAATACAATTGTGCTAAAATACAAAGATTCTTACTATGCTACCGAAGAAACATGTAGACCTTTAAAGCTGTATTATGATAATAATGAACAGATCAAGATATTATGTAAGTCAAAATCAATAGAAAGAATGGGGGCTCATATGGTTGAGGAAAATACTATAATTTCATACAAAAGTCTTGATAAATATCCGATACGGATTAATAATACAAATTCTATACCTTGGACTCCTAAGAAATATCCCGTTATGGTGCATGATGGTATTAAAACAAAAGACAACAAATATTATATATTTCCGATAACTAGTACTGGTGTTGGTAAATTAGAAGATTACTTAAAAAGAAAAATTAAGATACCTTTTGATTCAAAATTGAACAAAGCAGGTTGGGTTATTTACAATATAGACAACAACAATTGTACAGAGATTTGGATGGATGAATACGCAGATCTGTTTCATGTTGCTCACGTTGAGGATATTGGAAATAATATGTATAAAATATATTCACCATTCATTTACAATTTTACAGAATGGTTAAGTGACAAAGAACATAATTTGGGTATTTTTCTTAAGGAAGTTACAATTGATATGAATGAAATGAAGATAGATAAAGCGTATAATACGAATCTGAGTATGGATTTTATAAATGAATATGAGGGATATCTCATTGGAACCGCTATAACAACTGAACCAAAAGCGATATTTTATAATATGAAAAATAAACAAAGCAATACATTATCTTTACCGGGGGAGGTAATAAGAGAAATCATACCATATAATGGTATGTTGCTATACTTTTCGCATGAACGAAACTTAACGGAAACATTTCTATATATAGTTAAAATGTCTGATGG
>Ga0099799_10022_pt1 | contig 45874 bp, 46 predicted proteins | sample Uncmet6_SortLC_1_FD_89033 | JGI IMG/M metagenome (GOLD analysis project Ga0099799, IMG submission 89033) | Marine eukaryotic communities from CALCOFI LINE 67, Pacific Ocean - CN11_C50_N6_SortLC_1 | ecosystem: Environmental > Aquatic > Marine > Oceanic | place: Pacific Ocean: Monterey Bay...
GGCGGTCGTGGAGCAGTGCGTGAAGTCTGTGATATGTTACTGAATGCAAAAGGAGTTTACGAAGAACTTCTTGCAAAATATCTGACTGTACCCCATTAATATTCTAAGCCAGAGAAAAAGGTGATATTACGCCGCTTATGGATACTAGAGTTTTATATATCGTGGCGATTGCAATCGCAGCTGTAAGTGGTGGCTATTATTACTACAGTGGCAATGCGAACAAACTGGATGCTGATGATAGTCGCAATATGACTTATACAGCAAATGATATCAATTTGACTCAGACGAACGATCTTGGTCATTTGTATATTCGTGCAAAGGTTGATCGACTTGAACAGGATATGCAGAAACAAACGTCAAAACTTGAAAATTTACATGCGTCAATGTATGAAAATGGACAGGTGAATGCGACTTTTTCTTCAAAAGTTGCAAATGGTTATGATGATAACGAAAAGGTTATTCTTTCAGGTGATGTTATTGCAACAAGACTTGCTGAACAAGGTGAAATTGTTTTTCGAACGGATGAGCTGATTACCTATCCGAAAACAAAAAAAATTGAAACAACACATCAGGTGGATGTGCAATCACCACAGGCTTCTTTTGTCAGCAATGGTTTAAAAGCAGATCTGGAAAATAGCCAATACGAATTCTTTAATATTCGAGGAAAGTATGCACCAAACTCTTAAATCGATTTCTTGTTCGACTTTCCTGAAACAAGTAACAGGTTTCACGATCTTTGCCGTGATGTCTGCATCTGCATTGGCGCTCCCTTCAGATCGTAGTCAGCCTATCTCATTGGTCGCTGACAAAGCCACCTATAATGATAAAACAGGCATTACAACCTATACTGGAAATGTGGTGATCGAACAAGGCACTATGAAATTACAGGCGGATTCGATTGTTGCGCAACTGAATTCCAAACGTGAAATTCAAACCATTACTGCCAATGGTCGACCATCCAAATTTCAGCAACAGATTAGTGCTGAAAAAGGGATCGCGCGTGGTGAAGCACAGAAAATTATTTATAACGCAGATACAGGCATTATTACTTTAACAGGCAATGCTTATTTATTTCAGGATGGGGCCAGCATTCGAGGCAATAGCTTAAAATATAGTATGAATAAAGGTGATATTGAAGCACAAGGTTCAAGTTCAAATCGTGTTCAACTGATTATTCCACCATCAAGTTCTAAAAGTTTTCCGGGAGCACGTGATTAATGGAGCAAACACGTCAAAAACCACAAACCCTTTGTATCAAACACTTGGCAAAAAACTATAATAAACGCTGGGTGGTTAAAGATGTGTCCTTTCAAATGCAAAGTGGACAAATTGTGGGATTGCTTGGTCCAAACGGTGCAGGGAAAACGACCAGTTTCTATATGGTGGTTGGCTTGGTTCGTATGGATAAAGGAGAAATTCATTTATACAATGAAGACTTATCTCATCTTGCGATGCATGAACGTGCTAGAAAAGGTATTGGTTATCTACCACAAGAAGCCTCTATTTTTAGAAAACTCACCATTGCCGAAAACATTATGGCAATTTTGGAAACTCGTAAAGATTTAAATAAACAACAACGTCAACAGCGTTTAAATGAATTATTGGCGGATTTTAAAATTGGTCATATCAAAGATTCGCTTGGCATGAGTGTTTCTGGTGGTGAGCGTCGTCGTGCAGAAATCGCTCGCGCTTTGGCGGCTGATCCAAAATTTATGTTGTTAGATGAGCCTTTTGCGGGGGTTGATCCTATTTCAGTGGGTGATATTAAAGAGATTATTCGTAATCTTAAAGAACGAGGGATTGGTGTTCTGATTACGGACCATAATGTACGTGAAACATTGGCAATTTGCGAGCATGCTTATATTGTGAGTGAGGGATCCGTCATCGCAGAGGGCTCTCCGCAGGATATTCTCGAAAATGAACAAGTTCGCAAAGTCTATTTAGGTGATGATTTTACAGTTTAACTTTTAAATAATTGCTCTTGTTGGATTGAAAGGGTCCCCTTTTTGTTGAAAAACAGAAAGGGGATTATTTTTTTAATATAAAAACATTATGATTGTTAAGATTATATTAATGATGAATTGTATATTTATTCTATGCAATTTTTTAGTTAAAGGGAATGTAATTGAATTTTTATATTATATTTGAATAATCATATAAATTTTAACTAAATAAAAAATAATATTTGTTTATAAAATAAAGACTCATCATTATTTTTTTAAATAAATTTTTGTAAAAAATATTCGAAAATAAATCCTACATATCAATAAAACTTATAAATAAAATTGATGACTTTTTAGTCAGATTATAAGCGTATCACTGTTAGTCTTTTTTTTTTAAAATGTGATCAATTTATCTTTTTATTGTAATTTTTATGCAAAATTTAACATTTTATGGGAGTTCTTATGATTCGTAGCGGTAGTCTTGTTCTTCTTAGCCTTTTACTCGCGGCTTGTGGTACACCTTTAAGTACATATAACAAGCCTTCAAATTTATTATTTCAACAAAAAGACGGAAATAGTAATCAGGTTATTCATGTTTATCGTGATAGTAAGCTTTGTTTAAATGATGATAAAAATAGACAGGTCTGTCCAATTAATTTTTATATCGATGATTTTAAGGCTGGAACTTTCTATATTAATAATAAAGCGAATTATTATTTAAAACCTGATGCCTATGTCCTAAAAGTTAAGAGTTGTAAAACAGAATGTGCAACTTATGTATTCAAATTGAATTTAAATAATCAGCTTAAAGCTTCAGATTTTAAAATTTCAATTGATGAAAATGACAAGCCATTTATTACGCAAATTAGCACTCAAGGAGTTAGCTGATTTCTATAAGTATATCTAAATTTTGATGCAAAAAATCTTATCTATAGATATGAAATTTTGAAGTAAGTGCTTTATTTAGCTGAAAATTTTAAAAAATCAGATTCAATTTTTCAAAAGAATGATTGTATCTAAAAAATGTAATCGTTTTTAAGTGAAATTTGGCGGCTCAAAAATGGTTAATGGACGAATTCGAGCTTTCTTAAGCAACTCATGTTCAGAAATCTGAGCCGTTAAAAGAAAGTAAATCATAAATTATTTATCAAGGGTTTAGTAATGGGTTTACTCATTATTGGGGATAAGACATGACAAAATTTGTAGTAACTGAAAAAAAATCTTTAGTAAAGAATACGATAGATAATTCGCAAGTCATATTAAAAGCGGCGGCTATTGTTCAGGTTAACTTACATCGAGAAGATGTTGCTGAGTTTATTCAAGATGGTAATAATTTAATTTTAAAACTGCAAAATGGCGATGTCATTACCATCCAAAATTTCTTTGTACAATATGAAGATAAGATCGTTTCAGATTTAGTTTTTGAAGATAATGATTGTGCTTTCTTGTGGTTTGACTGGAACAATGGTGCTCCATTATTTAAAGATATTTCTGGTTTAGAAGTTCTTTTGCCGATTGCGAGTGGCAGTAGCTCAGGTGCGCTTCTTCCATGGATTGCTGGTGGACTCGCCGTGATAGGTGGAACTGCTTTGGGAAGCAGTGGAAGTAGTGGGAAAGATAATAATGAATCAGTCAATAAAGCACCACAAGTTCTCGAAATTAATAAACAACAACCTATAAGTGTCATTGAAGATGTACCTAAAACTGGTGTAATTATCAATGTCACTGATCCAGATGGTGATCATCTTACTTATAGTGTTTCAGAGAAGCCGACGCACGGTACCGTCAGCATTGACTCAGCAACAGGTGGTTATACCTATACCCCGAATGCCAACTACAACGGTTCAGACAGCTTTGAAGTGACGGTTGCTGATGGCAAAGGTGGCAGCACGACAGTAACTGTTCCAGTTACCGTAACTGCGGTGAATGATGCACCGACAGCGACTGCCAATTCAGTGACTACAGATGAAGATACCGCAGTGACTGGCAATGTGGTTGGACAAGATGTTGATGGAGATAGCTTAACCTATACAGTAAGCACCAATCCAAGTCATGGTACCGTCAGCATTGACTCAGCAACAGGTGGTTATACCTATACCCCGAATGCCAACTACAACGGTTCAGACAGCTTTGAAGTGACGGTTGCTGATGGTAAAGGTGGCAGCACGACAGTAACTGTTCCAGTGACGATTGCCGCAGTAAACGATGCACCGACAGCGACTGCCTGTAGTGGGAAGCTTTTCAACTCCTTCAACACAAGCATATTCGACAAGCAATTTAGCAAATCACCAAATTGATCTTGTAGATGCAGTAAAGATCGGTGTACAACGCAACCCTGAGATCAGCCAAAGTATTGCTAGTCTTGCTGCACAAAACTCCAATATCGATGTGGCCAAAGCCCAGTACTACCCACAACTCACAGCTGGAATCAGTACAGGTGATTTAACCACAGGCGAACGTGGTCGCCAGCTATTGACCTTGAGTGCTACCCAACTCTTGTATGACTTTGGCAAAGTCAAATCCAGTGTCGATACCCAACAAGCCAAACTGATTGTAGAACAGGCCAACGTACTGGTCAGCATTGATGATATTGCCTATCAGGTTGCCTCTGCGGTGATCAATATTGAACGCTACCAACGCATCAGCCAGATTGGAGAACAACAGGTGGCAGGTATCCAGCGCATTCTGGATATTGCCAACTTGCGAGCCAATGCAGGGATTAGCAGTCAAGCTGACCCTGTACAGGCCGAATCTTACTTACAATCGGCACAATCGAGCCTGATCGCCCAACAATCCTTACTGCGACAATACCAACAGCGGCTACGCACGCTTTTGGGATTTGATGTCAGCAATAAAAACTGGACGATTCCAGAAAATCTGGTGCAATCCTCTGATCTCTTTAGAGATCCAGAATTTAACACCATCCCAAAAATGATTTCAGCACAGGCAGAAGTAGAAGTTGCCAAATCCCAAAAAAAACAAACTCAGCTCAGCCTCTATCCGACCTTATCTGTCAAAGGTTCACTGAGCCAGGCCCTAAATGGGGTCAATCCCAATAACAACAAAGACGATGGCTTTTATAACAGCATCATGCTGGAAGCCTCCAGTAACTTCTTTCAGGGGGGTGCAGTGGCTGCCCAAGTAAAATCTGCCAGCTATGCAGAAGAAGCGGCACGCTCCAAAGTCAACACCGTGTATCTGGATGTACTGGATCAACTGCGTACCACACGCGAAAACATCGAAAACAAACAAAGACAAATACAAGTATTGTCAGAACGACAAGCAACCACGGTCAGAATCCGTGAGCTATATCAGGAACAATATAAACTGGGGACGCGCTCAGTACTGGATTTGCTTAACGCAGAAATGGCCATTCATGCGGCCAACAACGAACTTGAAACTGCACGTTATGACATTTACAACAGTCTGGTGCAATTTATCCAGACCACGGGACGGACTCGTCAGGCCTACCAACTAAACCATCTTTCAATTCAGGGATTTGAGGTGCAACCATGAGTCAAGCATTCAATTATCAGCCGTGGTTACAATCCGTCCTTGTGATCGCCAAACACTATCGGATCGAACCGTCAGAAGAACGCATCCGCCTTCAACTGGACTGGAACCAGAACCACACGGTGGATGACGTACTATTACTGATTTGCCGACAAATGGGACTGAACTATCGCAAACTTACCTTCTCAAACGAACTCTTAAACCCATGGCGCTTGCCCGTCATCGCAGAATTTCATGATGGACAAGTCGGGGTTATAGACAAAGCGGATGGAGAAGGACAGGTCAGCATCCAGCTCAGTGGAGAACAAGGCTTAGCCCAAAGCTTTCGGCTGGATCAACTCAATAGCCTGATCAAAAACATCTATATCGTACGTCCAGAAAGCTCAATTCCTGATGCACGCGTCGATGAATACATCAAACCCTATGAACCGAGCTGGTTCTGGTCGATTGTTCTCAAAGACTGGAAACGCTATATCGATATCATGTTCGCCTCACTGATTGCCAATATTCTGGCATTGGCGACCATTATCTTTTCCATGCAGGTGTATGACCGTGTGGTTCCTTCCCAGTCTTATCCAACCCTATGGGTATTGGCAGGTGGGGTATTACTGGCAGCGATCTTTGAATTTGTATTACGTGTTGCCCGAATTTATCTGTCCGATATCATTGGAAAACGAGCGGATCTGAAAATCTCAGACCGGGTATTTGGCCATGCACTACGCATCAAAAATAAAGAACGCTCCAAATCAACAGGGACTTTTATTTCACAAGTCCGTGAATTAGAAGGAGTGCGTGAACTGGTGACCTCAACCACCATCAGTGCCATTGCTGATTTGCCATTCTTCTTCCTGTTTCTGGTGATTTTCTGGTTGATTGGCGGGAACTTATTCTGGGTGATGGTCTTGGTGGTGCCATTGATGATTGTGCCAGGACTGCTGGTACAAAAAAAATTAGCCAAACTGGCACAAGAAGGCATGCGTGAATCCTCAATTCGTAATGCCATCTTAGTGGAAGCAGTACAGGGCATTGAAGACATCAAACTACTGCGCGCTGAATCCCGCTTTCAAAACCAGTGGAACCACATGAATGAAGTCTCTGCTGATATCAGCATGCGGCAGCGGAAGATCGTGGGGATACTCACTGCCTGGACCCAAAAAATACAGGGTCTGACCTATGCGATAGTGGTATTAGTGGGATGCTTTGCTGTGATTAAAGGAGACATGACCACAGGTGCATTGGTGGCCTGTTCGATTCTATCCTCTCGAATGCTGGCACCGATTTCACAAATCACGGGGGTATTGGGACGTTTACAACAAGCCAAAGTCGCAAAAACCAGTCTGGATGAACTGATGAAAAAGCCAGTAGATCAACCAGATCAGGCACATCTGATTCATAAACCTGTGATCTATGGTGACTATGAACTCAAGGGCGTAGTATTTCAATATGGACAGGATGATCCCAAACCGACCTTGATCATCCCGAATCTGAGCATACAGGCAGGAGAAAAGATTGCGGTACTTGGGCGTAATGGCGCAGGTAAATCGACCTTACTACAACTGCTGTCTGGCATGCAATTTCCACTACAAGGCAAAATCAGTCTGGATGGTTTGGACTTAAGCCTGATTGATCCATCAGATATCCGTCGTGACATGGGACTTTTAAACCAAAATGCCCACCTGTTTTACGGCACCATTCGAGAAAACTTAACCCTTGGCGCACCTTTGGCCAATGATGAAGATATTCTCAAAGTTCTGAAAATGACAGGTGCGTTAAGCTTCGTTGAAGAGAAAAAAGAAGGACTGGATCATCTGATTTTAGAGGGAGGTGTGGGTTTCTCGGGTGGACAACGACAAGCCTTATTGTTGGCACGACTACTGATTCGACAACCGAACATCTTACTACTGGATGAACCAACTGCATCGATTGATGATGTTTCAGAAAAAATGTTGATTGATCACTTAAAAACATGGCTAGGGCATCGCACCTTAATTGTGGCAACACATCGACGTGCAGTATTGGAGCTGGTCGATCGGATTATCGTGGTCAATGAAGGCAAAATCGTCATGGATGGACCGCGTGACCAGATCCTCAATGGCCAGAACGCCGCCACAGTAGCCCAACAGATTCAAACAGGACCAGGAGCACGTTCATGAGTGACGCACTACAACACCCAAAACGCGCGACAAAAGTGTCCTATAAAGAACCGCCTTTACCGCGCGCCAGTTTAGTGATCTGGATTATCGGTATCGGCTTGCTGATATTATTGCTTTGGGCAGGACTATTTCAACTTGAAGAAGTCTCTACGGGTACAGGCAAAGTCATCCCATCTTCTAAAGAACAAGTGATTCAATCACTGGATGGTGGAATCCTGACCAAGCTAGATGTACAAGAAGGTGATATTGTCGAAAAAGGACAAGTGCTGGCACAGCTTGATCCGACCCGCTTTGAATCGAACGTAGGCGAATCGCAATCCTTACTGATTTCAGCACAGGCAACAGCAGCGCGATTACGTGCAGAAGTAAATGGTACCCCATTGGTGTTTCCCGATGAGGTGAAAAAAGATCCGAAACTGGTACAAGAAGAAACTGCCTTATATAATTCCAGACGCGAAAATTTGGAACAGTCAATTTCGGGTTTAAAACTGGCTTTACAACTGGTTCAGCAGGAACTCACCATGACCGAACCCTTAGTTGCCAAAGGCGCTGCCAGTGAAGTAGAAGTATTACGCTTAAAACGTGAAGCCAATGACCTGCAAAATAAAATCAATGATGCACGTAACCAATATTACGTCAAATCACGTGAAGAATTATCAAAAGCCAATACCGATACCGAACAACAAATGCAGATTGTACGTGGTCGTACTGACACTTTAAACCGCACCACATTTAAAGCCCCGGTACGTGGTGTGGTCAAGGAAATTGCGGTGACCACCCAAGGTGGGGTGATTCCACAAAATGGCAAGTTGATGACCATTGTGCCACTGGATGAACAACTGCTGATTGAAGCACGTATTTCTCCACGAGATATTGCCTTTATCCATCCGGGTCAGGAAGCACTGGTCAAAATCACCGCCTATGACTACTCGATTTATGGGGGGTTAAAAGGCAAGGTGACGGTGATTTCGCCAGATACGATTCGAGATGAGGTGAAGCAGGATCAGTTTTATTATCGGGTGTATATCCGTACCGATTCTGACAAGCTTTATAACAAAGAAGGCAAGTCGTTTAGTATCACGCCGGGGATGGTGGCAACGGTAGATATTCGTACGGGTGAGAAGACGGTACTGGATTATTTATTAAAACCGTTTAACAAGGCCAAAGAGGCGTTAAGAGAGCGGTAAATAGTAATAAAGAATTGAAGAGATGCTTAAATCCCCGCTATTGCGGGGATTTTTGTCATTACCAACTTTAATTCAGGCTATAATGTTAATTTTATGATTGATCTTTTTTGCTGCTATGCCTTTTACCATCGCACAACTGGTTTGTTTTGAAGAAGAAATCAAAAAAAGTCGATTTCAGGCATTTGCAACTCCTGTTGAAAACGAAGAACAGGTTAAAGCTTTTTTGGAAAACTATAAAGATATCAGCACGACTCATCAGTGTTGGGCTTGGAAAATAGGGCATCAGGTACGCTTTAATGATGATGGTGAACCTTCTGGCACAGCCGGTCGACCGATTTTGGCAACCATAGAAGGCAATGAACTGACCAATGTTTTAGTTTTGGTTAATCGTTGGTTTGGTGGCGTAAAACTCGGAACGGGTGGTTTGGTACGCGCCTATGGAGGCTGTGCAGGACAATGCTTAATACTCGCAGAAAAAATAGAACTCATTGAAAAAAAACAGGTTATTTTCTCTTGTTATTTTAATGAATGGCCAATTCTTCAATATGAATTGAAACATCAGCAAATGGAATATACTGAAAATTACACGGCTGAAGGTGTCATTGTAGAAGCTGCTTTACAGATTCATCAGATTGACCCATTAAAATTAAAACTTCAGGATATCACCCGTGGGCGAGAACAATTAAAAATTGTGGAGCCTGAACATGAATGATGAACGCTTGCTGAAATATCGGGAACAGCATAAGCACCGGCTCAACTATATGCCATGGCTTTATTGGTCATTAAAACCCAAACACCGTGAATGGGCAGAAGCATGGCAGATGGAATATCAAACCTATTTGATGGAAATGGAAACTGTTGAAATTGGGAAAAACTGTTTTATTTCTCCATTGGCACATATCTTTGCGGAACCTGGACGCAAAATTAGCATTGGTGATAATACCTTTATTGCAGCCGATTGTACCTTACATGGGCCTTTAAGCATTGGCAATGAAGTGGCGATCAACCATCATTGTATATTGGATGGCGGTCGTGCAGGGATTGTGTTGCATGATCAAGTGCGAATTGCCGCGTATTGTCATCTCTATGCTTTTGATCATGGTATGGAATTAGATCGTCCAATTTATCAGCAACCTGTGACCTCCAAAGGCATTGAAATTGGTCAGGATGTCTGGCTTGGCGCGCACGTCGGTGTCAAAGATGGCATTTCAATAGGGCAAAATGCCGTCGTGGGTATGAATAGTATGGTGACGAAAGATGTAGAGGCTTATCATGTTGTTGCAGGGAATCCTGCACGCTGGATTAAAAATAGAAAATAGCTGGTTTTTTAATCATTTAATTGTTTTATATACAAAATAATTTAAACCATATAAAAAATTACCGTAGTTTTAGCCGAATTATGCTAAGTTAAAAGTAACAAACAAAATCTCCAAGGCATCAGACCTTAATGAAGAGAGGCTATTATGAGTCGTGTTATTGCATGTATTGATTCTTCACCTTGTATTAATGCAATTGCAGAAGCTGCCGCTTGGGTGGCTAAACAAACCAAGCGTGAACTGGTGTTATTACAAATTCTTGACTACTATCCTGCCAGTTATCATCTCGGTGAAATTAGTGGTGTCATTGGTTTTGAGAGTAATGCCATGTTGCTCAAAGAACTTGCCGAGCTAGAGCAGAAACAAAGTGAACTGGCTTTAGACTATAGCAATAATTTACTTAAACATATCTCTGAAATGATAGAAGAAAAATATGGTTTAAGCAGTTCAAAGATTCAGGAAAAGGGGGACTTTCTTGAACAAAGTTTTAGTATTTTAAAAGAAGATGATTTTGTGGTGATTGGTCGCGTGGGGGAGCGTGCAGCAGAAAAAAACAAACCCATTGGTAGTAATGTTGAAAATTTTATTCGCGGTGCAAACTGTACTGTCATGACCGTTGGTGAAACTTTTAAAGCGCCAACCCGTTTTATTTTTGCTTATGAATACTCTCCAACTTGCGTCAAAATGATGCATCGGATTGCGCAGAGTGATTTGCTTAAAACTTTACAATGTCATTTACTTTATGTGGGTGATCATCCTCAAGTCTTAAAAGATCCAGAAGAATTTTTAAGCCATGCGGGCATCGAGGTGGTCACGGTTTATCGTTATGGCGATGTGGCAGAAAATATACTCGAATATCAACGTGAACATGGTATTCAGATGATCGTGCTAGGTGCATTTAGTCACAGTAAAATCCACCAGTTCTTTTTGGGTAGTATTGCCACCTCGATTTTCCGTAATGCGACGGTACCACTCTTGGTCGCGAAATAATGTAATGCCTTATCCATAGTTATCCGCAAATCTTGTGGATAACTATATGGACAAGCAATGTAAATAAAAATAGGTTATTGTTTTTAAATAAAAAATAAATAAAGCATATTTTTTGATCATCATTTTACAATGGCAATTGCAAAGCCATCATGACCTTTACTGCCTACTGTTTGTAAAGCGGTACAGGATAAAATTCGAGGATGATTTTGCAAAGCTTCAAAGGTCTGACGAATACCTTCAATACTTGGTTTTTTATTATTTTCATCCAGAATATCACCCGCACGGATCACATTATCCAGTACCAGAATCGTACCCGAATGTGAAAGATTCAAGGTTAATTCTAAATATTCAGGATAACTTTGTTTATCTGCATCGATAAAAATAAAATCAAATGGTTCAAATGTCGTAGGGTCTATTTCACGTAAAATATCTGCGGCACGTCCGACTTTGAGTTCAACAGGCATTTCGAATTGAGCATGATCAATATTTTGTTGTGCCAGTGCTGCATGGCTATCTCGTCCTTCAATGGTAAGTAAATAGCCATCCTTAGGTAAAGTGCGCGCTAGCCAGACTGTACTATAGGCCGCAAATGTTCCTAACTCCAAAACACGTTTACACTGATTCATCTGAATCAACATTTGTAAAAGCATACCCTGATTAGGTGCAACGGCCAAATGATCTGGAAATCCCTGATTGGCAGTATTCTCCAGTGCAAATTGCAGGTTTGGATCTTCGGGAATTAAATGTGAATCGATATAGTGATCAATGTCTGTCCACATCTGTTGCATAACGGGTGTTACCTATACTGAGATAGCAGCATTTTAACCATTTCTATTCGATGTGCAATTTTAAGTGACAGGAAAATCAAAACTTCACTCTCTAATATTGAAAAAGAGACTCATATGGTCTCTTTCAAACAAAATAAAGATATTTTTAATAATTACACATTGAACTATTGCGACTATGATCGGGTCCCCAAGTTCGATAGCCTTGAGTATCAATATGAATCTGTCCTGAAGCATAAATACCGATGCCCATATCCAGACTTTGTCCATGTTGTGCCCAGAATTGGCATAACTTAAATTTGGTATTTTCAATGAAAGCGTAATCTTGCGACTCTGGATACTCAGGGCCAATACGAAAATCGATCGCTGAATTAAATAAATGTCGCGAAGAGTTCGCTCCGCCTGCACATTGATTCAAAGGTAAATCCCGATAAACGGAAGTGACTTCAAAATCAGTGAGAACTTTTTGGGCGACTAAAGCTTTGAAAATGCGCAAGGTTGGGATGGCATTGTTCCAGAGTTCACGATTGGGAACTGCATATTGTGAACGGCCACATTTTTGCCAGTCCCGTGCCGTTTTTAATAATTCAAAATTAGGGACAACATTAGCGACATTATTACGCTCAAGAAAACGTTCATATTCTTGAACACGTGAACGATTATCACCCATGCTTAACCATGCTAAATAGGCGGCAGGAACGGTTTTCACTGGAACAGGACGTTCAAGTATGACTTTTTCCTGCGGAATATAAATACGATGTCCCGTGGAAGGTGTGACTTTTCCAGTTTTTTGAGGGGAGGTGGTACAAGCAACCATGAACATAGGTGCAAGGCTTATCGCAAGCAACCCCTTCAAAAATTTCGGCATAATACAATCAATTGCTTACTTTAAATTGGGCTTATTCTAATCGAAAAGGATGGATAAAATGAGGAAAAATTGCAATGAAATGTGTGATTCAGATACAAAAAGACCAGCTTTTGCTGGTCTAATGTGCAATTATTTCTCTAAATACTGAAGCTTATCTGGTTTACCGTTCCATTCTTCACGGTCAGCAGGTTGTTCACCAATTTGAGTAATATTATTGCCTGCCCATTTTTCAGACAGTTCAGCATTAAGTTCAATAAAGACTTCCTGACCTTCTGGTAATTCATCTTCTGAGAAAATTGCATTGGCAGGGCATTCAGGTTCACATAGCGCACAGTCAATACATTCATCAGGATTGATCACCAAAAAATTTGGGCCTTCGTAGAAACAATCAACTGGGCATACTTCTACGCAATCTTGGTATTTACATTTAATACAGTTTTCAGTGACAACGAAGGTCATGGCGACAGCTACCTAAAAAATATGGTTCTAATTCCGAATGCTGTATTTTAGGCAAAAAAGGGGGCGACTAACAATTCCTTTTATTGATATTTATTATTCGGATTGATGAAAAGGACTGATTTATATCACTGTAGTTGATAGTAACTCTCAATTAAACCATTATTTACTGGTTTTATGTGAGTTTTTTAGACCACCGCCATCTTGTTTATTTACCGTTGCCCATGCAATTCGTTCAGCTTCTTCTTGAGAATGTCCACGTTCTCGTTCACTTTCTTCAATATGTTGAGCTTGGCGTTTTTGTTTATCGGTATAGGCTGATTTATCTCCGCGTGACATTTTTATTTTCCTATTTTGAATATACGTTTATTTTTATCATTACCTCGTTATAAGCGGGTAAAAAGTTGTGAAAGATTTGTCCTTGTATGTAAATTGAAATGAATAAGATAAATGATCAGAACAGACCACTATGTGTGATCTGTTCCATAAGCTATTTCAAGAATTGAGAGTCGCTTTTAATGAATAAAGCTGTTCAAGTGCCTGACGAGGTGTCAAGTTATCGACATCAATTTGTTTCAGCATTTCAAGTGCAGGCGATTGAGCTTCAACTTCGATGACTTTTTCAATCACTGGTGTTTCAATTTCATGTTCAACCGCATTAAATAAATCATTTTGTACTGCGGATTGAATATGTTGCTGCTGCTGTTTTTCCAGTATTTTTAAGCGTTTCTGTGCTTCTTTAATCACGGCTGCTGGGATACCCGCTAGTTTTGCGACTTGTAAACCATGACTTTGGCTAGCGGGGCCATGTTGTACTTTATGAAGCAAGATCAAATTGCCATTCATTTCTTTAGCCGTCACATGATAATTATCAATCCCTGCTTCGCTGCCAAGCTCAGTCAACTCGAAATAATGCGTCGCAAATAAACATAAACATTTGATACGTTTAGTCAGGTCTAGCACACAGGCCCAAGCTAAGGACAAACCGTCATAGGTACTGGTACCACGCCCGACTTCATCCATCAAAACTAAAGATTGATGGGTAGCATGGTGTAGAATCTGTGATGTTTCGGTCATCTCCACCATAAAGGTCGATTTACCGGTCGATAAATCATCTGCTGAACCAATACGGGTAAAAATTCGATCAATCGGACCCAATTTGGCTGATTGAGCAGGCACATAACTACCACAATATGCCAATAAGCTAATCAATGCGGTTTGACGCATAAAAGTAGATTTACCCCCCATATTCGGCCCTGTGATGATCGCCATACGATGATGACTATCTAAAAAGGTATCATTAGGGGTATAGGGTGTTTTACTTAATGCTTCGACCACTGGATGACGCCCTGCATGAATTTTAATCCCGATCTCAGGGCTAAACTCAGGACGATTCCAGTGTTGCAAACGTGCTTGATGCGCAAAATTTGCCAAGACATCAATCTGGGCAATCGCTGCACTCATCATTTGTAAATTGGCAATATTCTGCCTAAGCGTTTCAAGCAAGTTTTCAAATAGTAGTTTCTCGCGGGCAAGCGCGCGGGATTCACTGGAAAGAACTTTATCTTCAAAACCTTTAAGTTCTGGTGTGATATAACGCTCGGCATTTTTTAGGGTTTGGCGACGAATATAATGCTCTGGAGCTTGCTCTGCCTGCGCGCGTGTCAATTCGATATAATAACCACTGACCCGGTTATAGCCAATTTTTAACGTCGGGATACCACTGAGTTCCCGTTCTTTAATTTCAAGATCAATCAGAAATTGTCCTGCATGATCACGTATTTTGCGTAGCTCATCCAGTTCACCATCATAACCTTCGGCAATCACATTACCATCACGCAGTAATACGGGCGGATTTTCGACAATTGCAGATAAAAGTAATTGATGGAGTTCTTTGAAATCGCCCAATTGCTGGTCGAGGTCAGCGAGTAAGGTCGAGGATTTTGCCTGAATTACAGGCAGTAATGCATGTCTCAGAAATGGAATTTGAGCACATGCATGACGTAATTGCACTAGATCACGTGGACGCGCACTGCCCAATGCAACACGACTTAGCACACGTTCAATATCACCAATTTCCTTTAATACTAAGCGCACGGGTGATTCGTGATAACCGGTTAATAACTGCTCCGTCGCGTCCAGTCGCGCATCTAGAAGTGCAGTATCACGGATGGGTTGCATTAAGGTACGACTGAGTAAACGACCGCCCATAGCAGTTTGGCAGTCATTGATTAAATTGAACAAAGACATCCCATGTTCAAATAGCGGGTCGATAATTTCCAGATTGCGGCGAGTGATCGAATCAAGAGCAATAAAATCTGAACTTTGTTCAAGTTGAATCGAGCGAATATGTGGCAGAGCAGTTTTTTGGGTTTCTTTGGCGTAGTGAATTAAGGCCGCAGCAGAGGCTTTGGCAAGGGGTAAATGATCAATTCCAAAGCCAGAAAGTGTTGCAACAGCAAACTGATCACATAAGGTCTTTTGGGCATTATTTAAATTAAAATCAACATTAGGGCGCTTGGTAATCGGGCAGTCTAATTGTTTTTTGATCTGTTCCAAAATATTCTGATCGACTAAATCTTCATCAACAACAATTTCACTCGGCATTAAGCGTGAAAGCTCAATTGCTAATTGTTCAGTTTTAAATTCGTGTTCCTGAACCTTAAAAATACTGGCACTTAAATCTAGTAAAGCCAGTCCAATTTTATTTTGTTGAATACACAGCGCGACCAAATTTGAAGATTGATAACTGCCTAGCAATGCATCATCAGTAATGGTCCCTGGCGTAATAATACGAACGACTTTACGCTCAACAGGTCCCTTGCCTGTAACTTCTCCCACCTGCTCACAAATTGCAACCGTTTGTCCTGCTTTGACCAGACGTGCTAGATAACCTTCGGCAGCATGATAAGGTACGCCAGCCATAGGAATAGGTTCACCATTGGTTTTACCGCGATGGGTCAGGGTAATACCTAATAACTTGGCTGCCTTACGTGCATCGTCAAAAAAAAGTTCGTAGAAGTCACCCATGCGATAAAAAAGTAAAGCATGCTGATGTTCCATTTTAACTTTTAGATATTGTTGCATCATAGGGGTGTGTTGAGAGACATCTACCATGCCGTTACTATCTTTCATTGTTATTAAATCCTTGATTTTCAGTATATTTAACAGTGATCGACATAGGCAGAACATCCAATAAAGTTGGGTGAAATCTAAACAAATCTAACTTGCTCACAAACATGAGTGTAGGTTTTGCTTGCTTTAAACTAGCCATAATTCCTGAGCAATATTGGAAAATGGATAGCTTGAAAGGATAACAAATAATTTAATATTTCTGTGAGGATAAAAGTGAGTTCGTACAATAGATCACCATTAAGGAAAACAGATCAAATATTGAATCAAATCTCTAATTTAATTACTCACACTTCTAAATAATTGATAAATAAAGTTCTACACATCAGCTAGTAACACATCTTTGTATAAATTGCTAAAAAAATGATCATTTGAAGACAAGTATATAGACATACAGTTTGTTAGTTTAAGGCTCAAATGTGAATTCGTAAATTAACATTCCAATGAATCAAAAAACCTTGAATCAGCGTGGTGTACTGATGACAGGCTTACTGGCTTGGAGTTACTTACATGCCATTGATTTCTCAGCATTATCTAAAAGAAAAGCCAATCATACTATTCGACACCAATCATGCAATCAAGGTGCGGTGCTTTTTTTGCGTTTCTTTTATGGCATCACACACGCTATGGGCAAAATTATCGGTCATTGTCTAAAGAAAGGTAAAAAATAGGTGAATGCAATGGATAAAAATCGAGGATTTACATTGATTGAACTGATCATAACCATTGCTGTACTTGGAATTATGACCACAATGGCCGCACCTTCTTTTACAAAAATAGTCGCGCAAAAAAAGTTAGATATTAGTGCGCGAAATTTATCTTTAATTTTTAGTGAAAGCAGAGCTAAGGCTACAGCTCTACGTCGCGATATTACGATCAAGTTTGAATGTAAAACACTCCCAAATACACCTTGTGTTGATACATCAACGACTTTTTACTGGCTGTCTAACGATCCAAATATTGTGTTAACAGGCGATAAGACAGATGTTCAATTTAGCGCTGTAGGACTAGCCAGACGTATTAAGCAAATCAATAACCCTAAATATGAAGAAGATAATACGCAGCCTGAAAAGATTGATGCCATTGTTCCAATGAAATTTGAGCTTTGTAATTCTTCGCTTAATGAAAGCCGCACAGTTGTTATTACTAAATTAGGAACTGTGGATGTAATTTCTGCTGGAACTTGCTCATGAACATGAAGTCGAAACAAAACGGTGTCGGGCTAATAGAAGTTTTGGTTGCATTAGTCTTACTTGCAATAGGGGTGCTTGGTTTTTCTTTACTGCAATTAAGGGCTATCGATGCAGCACAGGAAGCAACTGAAAGAACGATGGCAATGAGCTTAGCTAGAGACTTAGCTGAGAGAATGCGCATTAATCGTTTAGGTTTTAGCACCTATAAGCAAGCAATCAATGCGAATAAGTCTGAAACAGGTTGTATCGCTCCACCTCAGACAACTAATTATCGACCAAATTGTAATGCCGTAAAAATGGCCAAACACGATGTTGCCGAAATTTTAGCTAAAGCTAATTTATCTGGACAAACCATTGCTATTTCAAGTTGTATTCAAAGTAAAACCTTACATTGCATTTATATCAGTTGGGGTAAAACTACGATTAAAGTTACTGGTACAAATGTAGATACGAGTTCATGTGTAAATCAGACCACAGGGACTTACTTAGCAGATTCGAAATGTCTTGTGATGGAGGCATTTTAAATGAAAGAAATAAAACTTCCTTACAGAAGCAGTGGCTTTACTCTTTTAGAACTGATGGTGGCCTTAACCTTAGGTCTGATTATCAGTGCAGCGGCAATTCAAATTTTTATTACCAGTCAACGTGATTTTAGTTCTCAGCAAGGTTATATGGATCTACAAAACTCATCACTTTTTGGGATGGGAACCATGGTACGTGAGATTCGGCTAGCTAATCTGAATAAAGGTCAAGCATATATGGATGATAAAAAGCTTTATGGTGGAATTGTGCTGTCTGCCAATAATTTATCATCCAATAGAAAAGAAGATGGCTCTTTAAATTTTAGTATAGACACTAACTTACTGACACGTGGTGAAATTGGCCCTTCTAACCTAAAAGATCAAAAAAGTGATCAACTTGTTATTCAGTATCTCGTCAATGTTCCAAATCAATTTGATTGTGAAGGACGCTCTTTAATTGAAGGAAATTATGTCGTTGAGCGTTTTTTCTTGAGAGAAGATGTGAGTCGAAATGATCCAAACAAGGCATTGGCATTAGCCTGTAAAGCACAAAGCTATACTGAATATCAAGCGCAAAATTCAACGACGCTGGATGATCTCACAGGCGAGGGTGAAATTGTCATTCCTCGAGTTGATCATTTTAGTGTAATGCTAGGCACAGCACAGGATGGTATGAAAGCGGATTGTAGTGATGTTGCTGGCGCAAGTGATGTAGCGGTAGATGGAAATTTGGATTGCTTTGGTTATATCAGGATTCCCGATTATCTTGCTTTATCTGCAACCAATAAACCTCAAATTGTTTCGGTCAAAATTGGATTGTTAGTCCGTTCCTTAAATGCAAGTGGGAAAAATAAATTCTTTAATAAAGATCAAGAGTATCAAATATTACAAACCAAAGCGAAGTTGAATGAATCTGAAAGAAATGATCTTTATTTGCGTAATGTGATTACTCAGACGATTGCGTTACGTAATGGATTTGGGGTGAAAAATTGAGGAGGTTAAAGGTGAAAAATGTTATAGGACCTTACTCTCAAAAAGGGGCCACCTTAATTGTCGTTTTGGTCATGTTGATACTTATTATGTTGGTCGGTACTTGGGCGATTCGAGGAAGCATTACTTCACTCAATATTGCAACCAATGCTCAGGCTCAAGCTCTACTTACGCAAAATAGTGACTCAGTTTTTTTTAGTATGGAAAATAAAACTAGCGATAAATTGAACTTTGCAAATATGCGTATAGGTGATGGTATTTTGGCCTATGTATTGCGCCCAGAAAACAAGGGCAAAGAGCTGGTTTTTTGTATACGCGGGAATAATGAAGATAATCTGGCAGGCACTCGACTGGCAAGCGTCATATATTGGGAAGGATCAACAATAAAAAATGCAGATATGGGCGCAAATGGTTTCTGTAAAGCTGACCGCACTACTGATTTTATTAGCGGTCGTAAGGCTGTATTAACTCAAGTTGCAATTCGTGCCGCAGAAAATGAAGACTGGGATGGTTTAGTGGAGGTGGGTGATATTGAAAGTTCAAAAGGTATAGGAAATCAAAAGGTTATACTGACTGCCACTTCGATATTACCGAATTTTAGTACTGCCTCAATTTCAGATATCAATTCATGTTTAAAAGGCTATACCAGCTTTGTAGATCAAGTCTTGAATAATGCAACGGTAACAGATTGTCTGGCGAATAAGAATGTACCTTATAGCACGCAAGACATGGAATATACCTTAACTCAAAGTGCGTCTTAAATGTGAGGATAGGAAAAATGAAATTAATAGATAAAAAAATGAATCGATATTCAAAAGTGAATCAACTGACAAAAAAAATAAAATTCACAGCACTTTCTGCTTGTATGACCACTTTAATTTGTGCGAGCGTTTCAGGCTATGCCAGTGACTCAGAGATCTATGTTGTTCCAGCGACAACGCCTGGTAAAACCACCATTATGTTCATGTTGGATCTTTCAATCAGTATGGCGGGTAGTGGTACCTGTGATTATCCTGATGGAACAAATTATCGTGGCTGGAAAAAAGATAATGCTGTTTATCAGCATAATGGTGAAACGACTACCTATGAAAGAAATTATTGCGAAGTAGCCTATCCACGCTACTTCTTCAAACGCATTGGCAATGGATCAACTGCAAATCCGTATCAGTTCTATAAATGTAATGGCGATGCAGGAAGTTATAATGTTAAAGATTGTAATCAAGCGGCAGGTTTATCTAAAGAGCCATCTGGATATAATGAATGGGGGGCAGATCCGCGATATTACTATCGTGATAAAGATCGGATAAATTCAGTTGCTTACGAACGTATTGCACGCTTAAAAGATGGCATGATCGCGCTTTTAAATGGTGATAAGAATACCGAAAAAATGGGTGATAATATTGTAGTTGGCTTGTCAACCATTGGAACAATTACCAATAGAAATGCTCAAAATCAAGCAACGGCTTGGGAGCAGGTGGGTTCAATCGTTGTTCCTGCCAGACCATTGGGCGAGACCGTTTCAGGAAGTAGAACGCAGCGTGATATTTTAATTAATGAAGTTGCAAAACTTGAAGCAAAAACTGTGACACCTACAGCGATTACTTATGCTGAGGTAGCGGCTTACCTGATGGGAAGAGACGCACTATGGCATCCATTTGTTTATCCAAATGATAGCGCTTATAGAAATGGTGTCGAATTAGATAAGGCAATGGCAAATTCATCGCAGTCAGGATTTCGCTATTCGAGTGCTGATTCAAAAGTGGCGACTCAAAAAGATTTCCACTATATCATGCCCGAAAGTATCAAACGCCAACTTGGGAATACGCTTGAAAATCAAAGAGCAAAAGAATGTAGTGGGCAGGGTATTTACGTTTTAACGGATGGAGAACCTAATCAGGAATTTCCTTCCAGATGGATGATGCAAAAAATATTAAACGACAAAAACTTCTGGGCGGCAGGCGATAACTGGCCTGCAATTAAAGAGTTTTCGCAATATTTACTTGATCCAGCAAAAAATCCATTAGGTATAGAAATAAAAACAGCTGTTGTTGGTTTCGCAAAATCATTTGATTCATCAACAACCGTGACTGAAGCCAAACAATGGGGAACTATGGGTAAAGGTGGTTGGTATTCAGGTACAGATACTCAAGATGTAGTGGATAGCGTAAAGCTATTTTTAAAAGAAATCACCAAAGATGTGCCGAGTGCGAGTACAGGGGCATCAACGATTCCTTTTGATACTCTTAATCCTGAGGTGATTCAACCGTATTCTTATTTCCCACAATTTGAACCTAAAGTTGACCCAAGTAATCCGCAACAAATCTGGTTAGGAAATCTTAAAAAATACTATGTGGTGAATAATAGTGTTTATGCCTCTCAGGTCGCAAGCTCGTCAACCTTGGTGATTAGAAATAGCGTGCTTCAGGATATTGCTGACATCTGGGCTAAAAGTAATATTGTGTATCCTGACAAAACTGCAATTTATGAGAAAGGTGGCGCATTAAGTCAGCTGATTCTTGAAGGGGATGATGCGCGCAAAATTCTGACAGAATATGATTATGATGTCACAGATACAGATAATCCTGTATCACGAAATTTTAGTCTAAAGCAAATTAAAAAAACTTATACAACAGATGCTACAACGAAGAATGATCCAAATGCCAGAGCATTAATGGCGTTATTGGGCTATAAAATCGATGAGGATACCTCAACAGACGGACTCGATTTAGCAAATATCACTCCTGAATTGCGGCAAATGGGGAGTAGTCAACATTCATTGCCAATATTGTTAACCCAACAAGGCCGATTATATGCTCAAAAACAATCGGGTGATGATGTCTTTATTAATAGTGAAAACCGACAAGATTATATCCTGTTTGGTACTAGTCAGGGTTTATTGCAAGTCGTTGATGCTAAAACAGGTAAAGAAAAGTTTAGCTTTGTACCCAAAGAAATCATTGAAAACCAGTCAGAAACCTTTAAGGAAAAAGGTGGTGCTTTGACAGGTGGCCGCTACGCACTTTATAGCGGTTTAGATGGCGAATGGACTGCACATACCGTGTATGTGGCTAAATCCGATGGAACATTAACGGTGAATGGTGCTGTACGAAATGTGATTGGTGGTACCAGTGAGGAGAAGGAAAATCTTAAAGGTAAACAATGGGTGTATGGTGGGATGCGCATGGGAGGGCGTAGCTATTATGCATTAGATTTAACTGACATCGATAATCCTCATTTAAAGTTTCATATTGATCCAGCGAGTGGCATGGTTTATTCCAAAGAAAATCCAAAGGGTAAATCATTCCCAGAAATTAAAAATATGGGACAAAGTTGGTCCAAACCAAAATTAGATTATGTGAATTGGAAAGGCAAACGCAAATTAGTCATGTTGGTCAGCGGTGGCTACGATGCTGGTGGAGAAAATGGTGATGGCTTATGGACGCATGGCAAGCGTACTGGTTTTGCAGGTTATGAATATTTTAATTATCAACAAGCGAAACCTGGCTGTCAGGCGGCAGACATCACCTGTAGTTCTAAAAACATAGGTTCGGGCGTTTATATGTTCGATGCGGACAATGGCGATTTGCTATGGTTTGCAGATAGCAGGTCCTCTGTTGGAATAACTCAGAATGTAATTCATTTACAAAGCAATGACTTAAGCTACAGTACAGTCACTGATATCAAAACAGTCGATCGTAATAACGATGGAATTATCGATCATCTCTATTTGGGTGATTTAGCGGGTCAGGCGTTTCGAATTGATCTAAAAAATGATGGTAAACAAAGCAAATATGATACTCAGATTACTAAAATTTTAGACTTACATAAGTCTAACGGAACAAGCCCAAGATTTTATATGTCTCCAGTATTTACTGCACATCGAAGTGGAGGTAAAGCTGAAGGTGGAGATATTGTTACTGTCACATTTATATCTGGCAATAAAAGCTCGCCACTTCTTGCAACGACCGATTCTTTAAAAACGACGGGTCAAGAGAACTCTAATAATCTTGAGTATGATGCAGTTTATGCGATTTATGATTACGACATTTATCCTAATGGTTATTATTATCCCGATCATACTAAAAGTTTGGGGGCCAGAACTTTATCATCCCAAGCTTCAGATACGATGAGTATTACCAAGTTAAAACTAATCGAGAACACTGCAAAAAGTAATGCAACGATTACGGGAGCTCAAGTTGGTAAATTTACCCAAGAAAAAGGCACAGATAATAAGTTGATTACTTCGGTAGATAAAAAAACGGGATGGGGAGGATGGTATTATCCATTCAAAAAAACATACTTAAAAGCAAGCGCTAATCCTGCGGTAATTAAAGGTTTGACGCCCTTAATCGCAATGCAAAATAGCTTATATGTCACCATGTATGACGCTGCCCTTGCTGGTACAACATCGGGTTGTGGTGCGGGAGTGAAGGGACAAAGTTTTACGAAGAGATTATGTCTGCCAACAGGTGTCTGCCCAGAGGATGCTGACTATACTTACAATCTTGGTTCTGGAATTGTTAGTGTCACCGTTGGGCCAGATGGTAAGGGTGGAAGGGTGATTATAGTACCAGAGCCAAATCCTGATTCAAATATGACTAAGCCTTGTGAGGGGGCAGGCTGTAAAGAAGGAGAAGATTTAGTTCCTGCTGGAGGAGCAATCAGATTTATTCCAAATCGATGGTATGAACGTTATGCAAAAACGAGTTGATATCATGAAAAAAGAAACTGGGAAAATACGCTCTCACCACGGCTATGGTTTTACTTTAATTGAGCTGATGGTAACAGTTGCAATTGTCGCGATTTTTGCTGCAATTGCATTCCCAAGTTATCAAGCTTATACAAGAAAAGCTTATGCTGCACAGACTCAACAGGAAATTCAAAAACTGGCTGAGCAATTAGAACGACACAAAGCCCGTAACTTTAATTATAAAGGCTTTGATGCAAGTTTTTTGTACAAAGATGCAAGTGGTGTTTTAATTTCAAATTTTAATAAAAATAAACAAGAGCTTAGTCTTCCAGTGGATGGCTCTTCTACGAAATACATACTTTCTATTGTAGATCAAACGGAGGGAAATCCTCTGTTGATTAACTCAACATCTTTGGGGCAGGGCTGGGCAATTAAGGCATTAAGCACTGATGATAAGAACGATAGTTTTTTAAAAACTAGCAACGGTATTCAATGTAAAAATAAAACCAAAGCAAATATCACTTTTTCGGGATGTGGGGTGGGGAGCGAGATATGGTAGTACATCATCAATGTTCAATAGATCGCGGGTTTACTTTAATCGAGCTCATGGTGGTGGTTGCTATAGTGGCCATCTTAGCGTCGATAGCTTATCCAAGTTATCAAAAGTATGCACAACGTACTAAAAGAACAGATGCGCAGGCGGAAATGTTAAATATAGCTAAAAGCATGATGCAATATAAAAACAGCAATTCATCTTTTGCAGGAGCAACGGTTGCTAACGTATATGGCGGAACTGTCACACCTCAACAAGGGACTGCTTTATATCGTTTAACATTTAATCCTAGTCCTGCTATTGCAACTGGATGGACATTAGTCGCTACGCCAATAGAGAATACGTCGCAGGATGGTGATGGAATCATTTGTCTCAATGATCAAGGTCAAAAATATTGGACCAAAGGTGCGACTACTTGTGTTCTTTCAGCGATCTCTACGTGGGACGGTCGCTAAGATAATTTGTGGACAGTAAAATGGCTGCGCTTAACAAAATTTGAATAAAATGGTCATTTAAAATTCGTAAAAAGTGTAGGGTTGAAAAGATTATCGCCGTATTCGGGACGCGTTTAAGCTTTTTACTGCATGAGTGCTGCGGTTTTACGATCGTATGTACTCGGCTTGGCTTTTCACAAATGATCCTAGATTAAACGTTCAATCTTTTATAGAAGCTTCTAATTATATAAAGAAAGGAGTAACAATATTACAGATTTTAAGTAATAATGAAAAAATGCAAAAAGAGATTTTTATTGATTAGTCGTTATTAATATAAGATCAACAGGTAATCCTCATGTAAAATAATTGAATTCAAAAGTAGGAAATCGCATAATCCTGTTAAAGAATTTTTTTTGAAAATATCTAAATATTCAGACAGCTTAAACATAAGTATTTTAAAGTAAGCTGAATCAGGAACACTTGCTCCTAACTTATGCCGTGAACTTGGCATGAGTTCTACTATAAAGTTCAATTGGATGAGCAAAATGAGACTATTGCCGGCTTGCCACATGAAGCTTACCAATGGAAATAGGACTTGAGGCTTTCAGCAATTATAGAGGCGTTAAAAAATATAAGTGAAGTCTAATCAAACAACTCTAAAGCAGTTAGAGTATGATTTCGTCAATTCCAAATACCACCAATAAAAAAAGCCCACTTTATAGGTGGACTTTAATCTACTGATAAATCAGTATATCTTGGTAGGCATATCCAGACTCGAACTGGAGACCTCTACGATGTCAACGTAGCGCTCTAACCAACTGAGCTATACGCCTAAGTGTGAGCAATCATATTCAGTTTTCAGCAGGATGACAAGTTTTTTCTGCACGCTTTAATTCAGATGAACAGTCTTTAAGCAATTGCTTGAATTTTATAAGGTCTTCAGGTGTAGATTGCCCAGAAAAGGTCAGTTTTTCATATGTTTTTATAATTTCATCAAAAGACTCTTGTTGTTGAACATTTTGCGCTAATCTAAACATCCAGCGTTTAAAGGTTTCACTAGTGCGTCTTTTGAGAGATTGTGGTAACTTTTTCTGAAACTTTAAAATGTCACGCTCAATTCTAGACCTTTGCTTTATGTTTCTAAACCAAAGCCACACGGCAAACAGCGCAACCAAAACGATAATAGTTATTATCATAATCAGTGCATAAGTATAGATAGAAAAAATACCTAATTTCGATAAAAAACTTTTCTGACGATCGACATCATAACCGACAACTTTACTTTGCCATTGATAGCCTAAGTAATCACTCCAAACCCTTAAGTTTTTAACAAAGTTAAAATTCTGTTGCTTCCAAAAATGATTTGTTTGCTCACCCCAAATATGATCATTTTGTTGTAGGTATTGTTGCATGCCTTCATCTACACGCTGAGGCGCAATGGCAGCTGTTGGATCGACACGTTGCCAGATTCCATCGATATAAACTTCGCTCCACGCATGAGCATCCAGCTGTCGAACTTCCCAACTTTGACCATCAGGTGCCATTTGCCCTCCTTGATAGCCAATGACAACTCGAGCGGGAAGACCTGCATAACGCATCAGCAATACAAAGCTTGAAGCGTAATGTTCACAAAATCCTTTTTTTGTTTCAAATAAGAATTGATCCGTTCGATTTCCACTTAAAATTCCAGGTGATAGGGTATAAACGAAGTTTTGTTGTCGATACCACTGTAAAACATTCTTGATATAAAGTTCAGATTGCGCATGACTTTGTTGCCATAGCTGTTTTGCCAATATTTGAGTGTTGGGTTGGAGTGGAAAATTAAGCTGTTGTGTATGTTGAAGGTTAGTTTCAGCATTTTGATATTTAAGATCTTTTGAACCTATCCAACTCAGATGAATAGGCTGATTGCTTTGAACCATTCGACGTGCTTTTATGCTGCCATCCGCATACATTTGATAAGTTGACTCAGCAGGGACAGAGTGTTCCAGTGACATGATCCATGTTTGTTGAGGATCAGCTGACAAATATTGATAATCTATGGCTTTTAAGCGTTCATTATCATAATGAACAGGTGTTTGATTGATCGCGTTATTTGTCCAAACTGCACCGTCGTAGTCATCCAGTACCATCGCTCTCCAATACATATCCTGCCGTTGTGGAAGTTGCTTGAGATCACCAAGAATCCGAAAAGCCAATGCCGAAGATTGTGATAATTGAGCAATATCCCCTGGAGACATACGATCACTCATTCCTGTGACAGCTTGACCAGATGCTATAGGAACTCGCCAAAGTGGGGGGAGGCGCGGGAAGAAAATAAAAAGCACAATAAAAAAAGGAATTGCGATGGTTAAAAATTTTGTCACAAGTTTTAAATCGTTTTTTATGGATATTTTTTTATTGTGTTGCGATAAAAATTTTGTGGTCTGAATTCGATATAAACCAATAAAACAAAAAATTAAGCAAAAAAGTACTGCACATGTCATTACAAAAGACTGACTATGTAAAAATAAACTTGCGCTAACAAATAATCCAAAGTTAAAGGAAATTAATAAATCTCTAATATTTTTACTTTCCAAACACTTTGCAAATAAACAAGTACTAAGTAACGCGACGCCTGCCTCTACACCCCAAAAACTTTTAAATTTTATATAAATCGCAGCAAGACAGCATAAGACAAATACAGCAGTAATCCATTTTGAAACGGGTACAATTTTACCTTGTGAATAACGCCAAATCATGGTGACAAGCATGACGCCCCATACACTGAGCAAAGTGAAGGGCATATAAACCAATTGCGTGGTAAAAATCAGTACCAATAATGGGATCAGACAAAAATAAACAACAGAGGTCATGATGTCAGCTTTTGAAATATAGAATGAAACAGCATCTTTAATGATCTCTTGTACTGTGTTTTTACTATACCATTTCAAATTTATATTTAAACAATAAGATCAATGATGCTGGCTCGCTCTTTTAATCCATCACTTTGCAATCGCATCGTCTTATGCCAAAAGTCGTTATCAATCCATCATCCTTTTAAAATTTCAGAGATGAAAAAAAGACCTCTCATTTATGAAAGGTCTTTATCTATTAGATTAAATGGTTAAGCTTCGATCGCTTGAACTGCAATCTTTTTGGCAGGATCCACTTTACGACGTACAGCAGGAACAGGCTCACCATAATACTGACGGTCTGCAAAATAGCTCGAACGTACCATCGGTGCCGACCAAATATTTCTAAAGCCGAGTTTGCGACCATGCTCTGCATAGCGTTCAAATTCTTCTGGTGTTACGAAACGATCAATTGGTGCGTGTTGTTTAGAAGGCTGTAAATATTGACCAATGGTGACATAGTCGACATCATGTGCGCGTAGATCATTCAATAAAGAAATCACTTCTTCTTCAGTTTCACCAATACCTACCATCAAGCCACATTTAGTTGGAATGTCAGGACAATATTCCTTAAACATTTTGAGCAAGTTTAAAGAGTGCTGATAATCTGAACCCGGGCGCATGGCTTTATAAAGACGTGGTACCGTTTCAATATTGTGGTTAAACACATCGGGTGGGCATTCGGTCATGATACGTAGCGCAATGTCCATACGCCCACGAAAATCAGGAACTAAAATTTCTAATAAGGTATTTGGACTTAAAGCACGTGCTTCTTTAATACAATCCACAAAATGCTGAGCGCCACCATCGCGTAGATCATCACGGTCAACAGAGGTAATCACCGCATATTTTAGTTTTAAGTTCGCAATCGTTTCCGCCATGTGACGCGGTTCGTCTGCATCCAATGCATTCGGACGGCCATGTGCTACATCACAAAATGGACAGCGACGAGTACAAATATCGCCCATAATCATAAAAGTGGCAGTACCACCACCAAAGCATTCTGGTAGATTTGGACAAGCAGCTTCTTCACAAACGGTATGTAATTTCTGCGAACGAAGCGTGGTTTTGATACGTTGCACCTCTTCAGGCGCGGTCATTTTTACGCGGATCCAGTCAGGCTTACGCGGGACTTCAACCGTAGGGACAACTTTTACAGGAATTCGGGCAACTTTTTCTGCGCCACGTAGCTTTACACCCTGTTCTGGTTTACGGTTTTCAGACATAGTCAACTGTTCCACTGTGATTCGAGAGGATTTCATTTGACTATTATAACGGACTTAGCGGTAAATTGGGCAAATTCACTATTCATTTAAAAAATGTCGTTATGCAAAGATATTGGCTTGAGAAATACATTATTGCACAGCATATTAGCTATAGTTTGTTATAAAATAGCAGCATAATTAGATTGCACAGGAGCTTTAAATGCCACGTAAGAAAGAGGTCATTAGTGGGAATTTCGTTAGATATGATGCGGTAGTTCTCGGTTCAGGACCTGCGGGCGAAGGCGCGGCAATGAAGCTTGCAAAAGCGGGTAAGCGAGTTGCAATTGTGGATATTCGAGAGCAACTGGGTGGCAACTGTACCCATGTTGGTACGATTCCAAGTAAAGCACTTCGTCAAACTGTTTCTAGTATTATTCGTTATCAACGTGATCCAATGTTTCAAAAAGTCGGTGAATGGAAAAAGTTCACCATGAAACAGGTGTTAAGTAATGCACATCGCGTGATTCAACAACAAGTTGCGACTCATACACGATTCTACGATCGCAATAATATCGATGTATTTCATGGGCGCGCGTATATTCAGGATAAAAATACAGTCATCGTTTTTAATCCTGAAGGGGTCAAGGAAACGATCGTATTTGATCAATTAGTCATCGCAACGGGTAGCCGCCCATACCAGCCACAAGGTTTAGATTTTAAACATCCACGTGTGTTTGATTCGGATAAAATTCTGGATCTGGATTTCACTATTCAAAAAATCATTATTTATGGTGCGGGGGTGATTGGCTGTGAATACGCTTCTATTTTTATTGGTTTAAATCACAAAGTCGATTTAATTAATACGCAACAAAAACTACTAAGTTATCTAGATGATGAAATTGCAGATGCATTGTCTTATCACTTGCGTGAACAAGGTGTATTAATTCGCCATAATGAACAAATTGATCATTTGGAAACTCATGATGATTATGTGGTTCTGCATTTACAAAGTGGCAAGAAAATCAAAGCTGATGCAATTCTCTGGTGTAATGGGCGTTCAGGCAACACAGATGGTTTGGGGCTTGAAAACGTGGGTGTGACTCCGAACAGTCGCGGTCAGCTCGCAGTCAATGAAAAATATCAGACTGAAGCTGAAAATATTTATGCAGCGGGTGATGTTGTCGGCTGGCCTTCGCTAGCTTCTGCGGCGTATGACCAAGGTCGTTGTGCGGGTGCCAATATGAGTGGCGAGGAAAATGTAAAACCTGTAACCGATATTCCGACCGGGATTTACACCATTCCAGAAATTTCATGTTTTGGTAAAACTGAGCAACAGTTGACTGAAGAAAAAATTCCTTATGAAGTTGGTCAGTCATCGTTCCGTCATTTGGCACGTGCGCAAATCACGGGTGATACGGTGGGCGAGCTTAAAATTTTATTCCATCGCGATACTTTGGAAATTTTGGGTATTCACTGTTTTGGCAATAATGCTTCTGAAATTATTCACATCGGGCAGGCCATCATGCAAAGTCCAAATAATTCGATGAAGTATTTTATGGAAACTACATTTAACTATCCAACGATGGCAGAAGCCTATCGTGTGGCTGCGTTGAATGGTTTAAATCGACTGTTCTAAGATCGAATATTTAGAAAATATTGGTCTGGATAAAATTAAGCCCGTCATTTGACGGGCTTTTTTGCGATGACCTCTGATTATTTTTGTTTTGTTTTTCTTTTTATTAAAACAGACAAATTTGATCGTTTTATGACAATTTAGATTTTTTATTAAAAGGGGCGACTGCCTGCCAAGCTAATTCTTTTTAACAAACGTCTTTGATCGGCTGGAAAGGGTTCTCTGGCATGCAACGTCACTTGATTGTCCCAAAAGACAATATCTCCAGTTTCCCATTGATGTTGATAGCGAAACTCAGGTTTTTCTAGATGTTGACGTAATTCTGCAATTAATTTTGCACCTGCCTGATCATCATAATTGACCAATTCAACTTCACTTTTGCTATTCAGCCATAATGCTTTACGTCCAGTCTCTGGATGGGTGCGTACCAATGGGTGAGGATACGCATGTCCTAAAATGGGTTGATCCTTGAAACGATACAAAGGACTATTGCTATAATTACCTGAGCCTTTATTGCTTTGCGCACGAACAAAAGGATTATAAGTAATCAGTTGTAATTGATCGACATGAGCTTGGGTTGCTTTATCCAAAGCATCATAAGCAGCAATGGTATTGAACCATGAAGTTTTTCCACCATCTTGAGGTAGTTCAATTGCATACAGTAAAGAGCCAAACGAGGGAAGTGGTGTCCACTGATGATCGGCATGTGGAGCAAGTTCGCCGTGACCAGTATAATCACCCTGACCAACTGCATTGGAAACTGGAACAACATCGGGTGGAACACCTGTTTCTAAGTCATAGCCTAGCACTGGGTTATCTTTACTCGGGCGGAAAATTGAACCAAAGTAACTAGCAAAAGCCAAAAATTGTAAATCATCTAAACGTTGATTTTTAAAAATAAGAATTAAATGTTCGGCCAATGCGCGTTTAAGTTTAAAAATAGTTTCACCAGATTGAGCCTTGCTTGCATCAAGTCCTGTCACTACTGCGCCCAACGCTTGGTCTTTCTGAGCCACAATTTGGATTTCATCTGTATGTTGAAAATATTCTGGCTGATGCCAACGTGGTGCATCATGAATGGCTTGTGAGAGTTGCGTTAGGCTGCTCATCTAATATCGCTCTAATTATTTGGGAATTATCCAAGCATAGAAAAGACCCGCAACATATTAAAATGAGAAAAAAAGCAAAGCTTATGATGGATTATTTTTTTTGATCTATCCATTTGTTTTATATATTTTTAAGTGTTTGTGATAAACAAATATCCGATTTTAATGAGGACAAAATGCCTGATTGAAATAATGAAAAAGTTCAGGTGTTTTTGACCACATATAAATTGCCATCACCAAAGCAGTCAGTACAAAGAAAGCGACCAGATATTTAAGTGAATTTAGACTAATCATCAATCACACTCTCCTCAGTGACAAAGAAGTGTACGCATACACCCACTATACTCAATGCAATTGAAATCATCCAGATTGCATTGTAGTTTCCTGTCATATCGTGATTGAGTCCGCCCAGATAGCCACCAAAAAATGAACCGACCTGATGCGTGAAAAATACAATACCACTCAGCATAGATAAGTATTGAACACCAAACATATTGGCAACAATACCATTGGTTAAGGGTACGGTGGATAACCAGAGTAGCCCCATTACAATACCAAAAGCATAAACGGTGATATTGGAAAGCGGAATTAACAGAAATGCGATAATCGCGATGCCGCGTAAGCCATACAGAAGCATTAATAATTTAGGCTTTGAATAACGATCGCCGAGCCAGCCAGCGCCATAAGTTCCAAAAATATTAAAAAGTCCAACCAAAGCTAAAAAGACAGTTCCTGTTGTGGCATCGAACCCATGATCAATCAAATAACCCGGTAAATGTACACCTAAAAATACGACTTGAAAGCCACAGACTAAAAATCCTAACGCTAACCACCAAAAGGGTCTATGATTTTTGGCAAGCGTTAAAATTTCTTTAAATGTTTTACTGGGTTGAATGGCACTAAAGCTAGGCGCTCGATAAGCAGGGGCATTAAGTGTCAATGCGAGCGGTATAATCAATGCAATTAGAATGGCACTAATAATTAAAGTTGCTGACCAGCCAAAATGTTGTAATAACAAAAGCGTGGTTGGAAGCATAATGAATTGACCGAAAGAGCCTGCGGCACTGGCAATTCCCATCGCCATACTGCGTTTTTCTGGAGCGGCTGCTCGTCCAACGGCAGAAAGAAGAACAGAAAAAGAGGTTGCGGAGAGCGCCATTCCTAAAATCAGTCCTAAGCTGAGATTGAGAAATAATCCAGTCGAACTAAAAGCCATCAATAATAAGCCAAGCATATAAAGAACCCCGCCACAAGCAACGACTTTCTTGCTGCCGTATTTGTCTGCCAAAGCCCCAGTAAAAGGTTGAACTACACCCCAAATTAAATTTTGCATGGCGATGGCGAGGCTAAAGACTTGGTGACTCCAGCCGAACTGGTGACTCATGGGAACTAAATACAAGCCAAAAGAATGTCGTACACCCAATGACAATGCCAAAATACATGCACTTCCAATGAGCATATAAATCATGGTCTTAGAAAATGTAGTATTTGGATTAGACATATTTATCGACGAAGAAATAATAGTTTGGCGCTATTGTAGATCACGAATCTACAAAATTCGATACAGCCTCTCTATTATTTGAAAGTTACACTAATAAAAAAAGCAGCCTAAGCTGCTTTAATCGTAAAATAGATTAAAAACGATAACCTACACCAACATAAGTAATGATGGGGTCAATATCGATTTTGGTTTTAGCATTGATCAACTCTTTACCTGTATTATTGTCAGTGACGCTAATTTTGGCTTCATTATTCATTTTTGAATAAGACACTGAACCCGCAGCAAACCAATTTTCATTAAAATCATAGGTTGCTCCTAAAGTTGCAATTGGTGCAAAAGTATCGGTAGTTTTGACTTTTACTCGTGGATCGGCAGAGGATGTCTTACCATCTAATGCTGCACCAGCTTGTCCATCGTGAATATTTTGAATCATGTGACCTGCGGCAACCAAATCTGATTCAATCCCTGAGTTCAGTTTTACATCATTAAAATAGGCATACATCACCCCAACACCTACATAGGGACGGAATTTATTTACACCAGATTTACCAAATTGGTAATGTAATTCTGCGGCAGGTAACCAAGCGCGTACTGAGGCTGCCTTACCACCCTGAGTTAAATCAGTGATGTGAATGTCTTTTTTAAGATCTATTGAACCCAATGGAGTATCCGCTGATCCTGACAAGGGTGCATAAATATCGCCTTTACCTTTTATATCCACTTTGGGTGGAATACCTGCTTTAACCTCAAGAGAGACATGATCGGTAAAATGGTAGTTCAGCATCATGCCGACAGTATCAACATCATCTGCTTCGAGACCAGTTCCATCCGCCTGCCAATTAGACAATCCATTAATAGTTGATGTTCCAGATAAACCGCTCGGTAAAGTTTCTAAAGGCAGAAGTTGCAGAGCACCATAAAGTACAGGATTTGAATCTTTTACCGCAGCATCAAGTACAGCATCTTTTGAAACCTCTCCGACTTTTGCGGTAGTTCCTTCAGCAATACTGGTATTCACATTGACATTATTGGCTTTTCCTTGTGGCATGGCATGTAACCAACCAATTGAGGCGGAAAAACGCTTAAAGCCATCGCCATCCTTAAAACTAAAATAAGGTGAATCGGCATAAGATAAAGTGGGTAGTACAATAAGACTCGTCGCTATTCCTAGCAAAGACTTTTTCATGAGGGGACTCCATGTCCAATTTACGTTTGTAGATAATTTTTATGCGCCCACCATAACGCTTTTTTATTTTTTACAATGTTCAAAAAAAATTAATAAATGTAATGAAAATGAAATACTAGGTATGTTTTTTGAAAATATGCATAATAAATACTGTAAAAATACACAAAAAAGGCCACAAAATGTAGCCTTTATGAAGAAAAGATGAGGATTCAACTATTTTTGAAAACGTGATAAGTCTTCTTCTGGACGTGCAGTTAAAACTTCAAGACCATTTTCAGTCACCAAAATGGTATGTTCGTATTGTGCAGATAATTTATGATCTTTAGTGACCACCGTCCATTTATCGCCTAAAAGTTTCGTCTGCCAGACACCCGCATTGACCATAGGCTCAATGGTAAATGTCATACCTGCTTCAAGTTGCATCCCCGTACCTTTTTGACCATAGTGCAAGACTTGTGGTTCATCATGAAAGACAGTTCCAATGCCATGTCCACAATATTCACGTACGACGCTAAAACGTTCTGATTCCACATATTTTTGAATCGCATAGCCAATATCACCAATATAAGAACCTGCTTTTACAGTTTCCATACCACGATACATAGCTTCCTGAGCCACTTTACATAGGCGATTTGCCAGAATAGAAGTTTCACCACCGACCACATACATCATGTTGGTATCACCGTGATAACCATCTTTAATCACCGTGACATCAATATTTAAAATATCGCCATGTTTTAACACTTTGTTTTCAGAAGGAATGCCGTGACAAACCACATGGTTGACCGAGGTGCAAATGACATGCTGAAACGCTGGACGACCAGGCGCTGCTCCATAACCCAAACATGCCGGAATGGCCTGTTGAACATTGACGATATAATCATGACAAATGGTGTCGAGTTCAAGCGTGGTTACACCCGGGACAATATGCGGCTTAATCATGTCCAACACTTCAGCCGCCAGCTTGCCTGCGATGCGCATTTTTTCAATTTCATCAGGAGTTTTAATTAATCGGCGAGGGGCTGTATAAGTACTATTCATGATCTCTAAAAACTTTTGGTAATTTGTAGGTGTCTATGGTATAAATAGCCGCCCATTTTATCAAATGCTTTTCGTGAATATCCTTTACGAACAAATTTGATGGACTGGAAAAATCCGCACATATGTCGTCACGTTACTCTGGGTGCCTTTTATAAAGGTGGAGAATGCTGGACATATGGAGGCCTAACCCAACTTTAAGGTAAAGAAAAATGGCAGAATACAACGTAAGCATGCGTGACCTTCTTCAAGCAGGCGCGCACTTTGGTCACCAAACTCGTTTCTGGAACCCAAAAATGCGTCAATACATTTTTGGCGCGCGTAACAAAATTCACATCATCAACCTTGAGCATACTGTTCCTGCGTTAAATGATGCTTTGAACTTCGCTAACCAGTTAGCAAGCAAAAAGAACAAAGTTTTGTTCGTTGGTACAAAACGTGCTGCTTCAAACATCATCCGTGAACAAGCTCAACGCGCTGGTCAACCCTATGTAGATCACCGTTGGTTAGGTGGTATGTTGACGAACTGGAAAACACTTCGCCAATCTATCAACCGTTTAAAAGACCTTCAAACTCAATCTCAAGACGGTACTTTCGCTAAGCTGACTAAGCGTGAAGCGTTAGAGCGTACTCGTGAGATGGATAAACTTGAGCGTTCTTTAGGCGGTGTGAAGAACATGGGTGGTTTACCTGACGCATTATTTGTAATTGACGTTGACCACGAAGCAATTGCAATTAAAGAAGCTAAAAACTTAGGTATTCCTGTTATCGGTATCGTTGATACAAACTCAAACCCAGACAATGTTGATTACATTATTCCTGGTAATGACGATGCGATCCGTGCAGTAACTTTGTATGCTTCAGCAATGGCTGATGCAATTCTTGCTGGTAAAGAATACGCTCAAACTCAAGCAAATGCACAAGCAAAAGGCGAAGAAGCGAAAGAAGCTCCTGAGGCTTAATGCGTTTTGACGCAAGCTTGTCATTTTTGCGACATGTAATGGTGGCAAATTAAAGCGTCGAAAAGCAAACGGCCCAGGTTTTACTTAGGGCCGTTTTTGTTGAACAGATTTATTTTCTACCGATTTAGGAGAACAACATGACTGCAATTACTGCAAGCATGGTAAAAGAATTACGTGACCGTACTGGTCTTGCAATGATGGAATGCAAAAAAGCATTAACAGAAGCGAACGGTGACATTGAGCTTGCGATTGATAACCTTCGTAAATCTGGTCAAGCAAAAGCTGCTAAAAAAGCGGGTAACATTGCAGCTGATGGCGCGATCACGATCGTTCAGGAAGGTAACAAAGCAGTATTGCTTGAAGTAAACTGCCAAACTGACTTCGTTGCAAAAGACGAAAACTTCGCAAATTTCTCTAATGCCGTTGCTCAAGCAGTTTTGGCTTCAGGTGAAACTGATCCTGCTAAAATTGCAGAATTAAAATTAGCTGATGGCCAAACTGTTGAAGAAGCTCGTATTGCGCTTGTTCAAAAAATTGGTGAAAACATTCAAGTTCGCCGTGCCAAAATCGTCACTGGTGATGCACTTGCAGTATACAAACACGGTCTTCGTATCGGTGTTGTGGTTTCTTATGCGGGTGATGCTGAAACTGGTAAAGGTATTGCAATGCACGTTGCTGCGTTCAATCCAGTTGCAGTAAATGCTGAAGCGGTTTCTGCTGACCTTATCGCGAAAGAGAAAGAAATTGCTGAAGCAAAAGCAATTGAATCTGGTAAGCCTGCAAATATCGTTGAAAAAATGGTATCTGGTTCAGTTGAAAAATATTTGAACGAAGTTGCACTTGATCGTCAAATGTATGTTATCGACAATGACAAGAAAGTTGCTGATGTATTAAAAGCATCTGGTACTAATGTTGTTGAGTTTGTACGTTTCGAAGTGGGTGAAGGGATTGAGAAAAAAGCAGAAATGAGCTTCGCTGAAGAAGTTGCTGCTGCTCAAGCCGCTGCAAAATAATTTTATTTTGCCAAGAAAAGCCCCGTTTGGGGCTTTTTTTATATTTAGATGATGCATAACAAGTAGATGAGAACAACAATGAGCAAGAAACAAAACTATTTAATGATCGCTATCATTGCATTTATAGCGGGTTATTATGCGTATTCCTTTATAAAGCCAAATTCACGATTAAATAATGACACTACCCACCATGAAATGCAAAATCAAGTGGTGCTGGGTCAGAATCAAGATAACCAAACTCAAGCACAACAAGGTTTACAAGCTATTTCAGATGCTTTTGCACAGCATCGAAGTCATATTCAGGTGCAGACTAGCGGTAAAGTTAAAGCAGTTCTGGCTGATGATCATGAGGGTTCTCGTCATCAAAAATTTATACTGAGTTTAGCGAATGGTTTAACGGTTTTAGTTGCGCATAATATTGACCTTGCGCCTCGCATTGAGCATTTAAAAAAAGGCGATACGGTTGAGTTTAATGGTGAATATGAATACAACCCAAAGGGTGGAATCGTTCACTGGACGCATCGTGATCCTCGTGGTACCCATGAAAATGGTTGGTTAAAGCATAATGGACAAACTTATCAATAAGTGTTTAATGTTTGGGAATAGTAAAATATCGAGTAAATCAAATCGCAGTGATTTGTGATTTACAGCAATTTTATTCTAGACAGTTTGTCTGTACATGCTAAGGTTGCTTGTAGATCAGAATGAGGCAAAATATGCAGCAAGAACAAGCCAACTATTTACATGTTCGTGAATTAGGTGGCTTAGAATTACTAAAAGCACATTATCATCAGACACAATTTTCCAAACATGTGCATGAAGGCTATTGTATTGGCGTAATTGAAGATGGCGCACAGTCTTTTTTTAGGACGGGTGAGCTGCATATCGCGCCCAAAGGCGATATTATTTTAGTTAATGCCGATGAAATTCATACAGGCTCATCCGCTGTGGAGTCGGGTTGGCGTTATCGTGCGATTTATCCAACCCCTGAAATGTTGAGTGAAATTGGCAGAGATGTTTTTGTAGATCGGCACGGAGCGCCGTGGTTTCCGCAAGCTGTAATACGCGATGAAGGGCTGGCCCAGCAATTGTGTTTACTTTTTGATTTGCTTGAGCAAAAAGAGAATGTTTTGCTGAAAGAAAGTATGTATTTGTCTACTTTAACTTACCTTATGTCGCGTCATGGACAATATCAGCGTAACTTGGTCAATGTACCAGAAGCTCAGAGAAAAATATTAATGATTAAGGAGTTATTGGCGAGTACTCCTGAAAATCATTATAGTTTAACTGAATTGGCGAATTTGGCAGGTCTGAGTGCGTGGCATTTCTTACGCCAATTTAAAAAATACGTAGGATTGCCACCGCATGGTTGGTTGGTACAAGTACGATTGCATAAAGCAAGACAAATGCTTAAAAAGGAACATTCAATTGCGGCTGTTGCAACGCTATGTGGCTTTTCTGACCAAAGTCATTTTAATCGACATTTTAAAAAGGCGATGGGTGTAACACCTGCTCAATATATCGCCAATCTAAGATACTCAAACTCAGTTAATCTCACTGAATAGCAATTTTATACAAGGCAACAACTTTAAAATCGTCCATAATTTGTATTTATTCACCTTCAAATCAAAATTTGGATGAGTATTCAATGTCTTTACCTGATTCTTCATCATTTAGGACGCGTCCTTTTTTTCAGGGCGTCATGGCAATTATGCCACTTTCCATAGCAGTTATTCCGTGGGGGATTCTGGCAGGTTCGATGGCTGTCAATGCAGGTTTGTCTTTTGCTAAAGCCTTTGCGATGTCTTCGTTGGTTTTTGCTGGGGCGGCTCAGTTGGTGAGTTTAAGTTTGGTGATGGAGGGGGCATCAACACTGACTATTCTCATTACAATATTTTTTCTAACCTCTCAGCATTTTATTTATGCGTTGACCTTTAGAAATAACATTTCAGTGTTACCCGTTAAACAGCGACTTCCTCTTGGTTTTTTACTAACTGATGAATTATTTGCAGTGAGTCTGTCGCCAGAAAAACGTCATCCAGATTATATGTTAGGTGCGGGGTTATGTTTTTACCTGTTTTGGGTGGTGTTTAGTGTGGTTGGAATTTTGCTTGCACATATGGTTCCAAACTTGATGAATTATCATCTGGATTTTTCAATTGTGGCGATCTTTGTGGCAATGGTTATTCCATTAATTAAAAACTTCCGAGTTGTGACGGCGGTTTTGGTGACCTGTCTGAGTGGTTTTATTTTGCGAATGTATCAGGTAGAAGGTGCAATTTTGATTTCAGGTTTGCTGGGAATGGTGACTGCTGTTTATTTGGAGCGCTTTGCAGAGGAGAGCAAAGAATGACATGGCTCATGATCTGTGCGTTAGCTGCTATCGTATTTTTTAATCGTTATATCTTTTTATCGCCCAATATTCATATTCGACTACCAACCTTTATTGAACGAATGTTGAAATATTCAGCACCCTGTTTGTTGACTGCGATTTGTTTGCCAATCGTATTTTTTGAGGGTAATCAAATTAGGGCGCTTCCGACAAATGCTTATCTATATGCCGCTATTTTGTGTGTGGTATTGGCTTATTTTCGCATAAAAATTATCTATAATGTAATCATTAGCTTACTGTTCTTTTATGCGCTAAATTTTATGTTTCATACGCTATAAGCTTTAGGCGAAATCAGCCTAAAGCTTAAAGGCTAGTTTATGAATTGGATAAACCTAGCTGACGACTTTTCCAGTTTGGAAATACTTTTGCGAGATAAGCATCCATACACCAGACTGGTCCAATCAGTAAAAATTGTAAATCTTTGAAAAAAGATGGTTTTTTTCCTTCAACTTTATGGCCATAAAACTGACCCATCCAGGCAACGATAAATACACCGATATAGAATCCAACTCCTACAGGAAGGATGTAAATTAACCATGCCATGATTGCAATCAAGACCATCATTGCAATGGCCAGTACAAGATCAAGTCGAGCATAAAAAACTAGGGTAAGTACTAATAACAGTGCTGTGAGTAAAGCACTAAAATGGGCAATGATGCCAATAATCGAAAAAAGGATAGCGGGAACGCAGACCCAGTGAATGGCTTTGTTGGTTTTATTTTGATGACTATCGCTGTATTCATCAAACCATTCTGTGATGGTTTTCATGATGCACTCCCTGCATGTTAAAAACGGTTCTAAAATTGAATATAGACCAGAATTTTAAATGCGTCAAAAGTCATATTGAATGTACCAGTCATCTTGTCCAATTGAACGTTCAAAATCATGCAATTTTAAAGAAAAATACAACACAACGTAAAATTGCTCATAATATTTGGCGTATTAGCGCCTTTAAAACGCGTATAAACGTAATATTTGATAAAAACAATACTAGGGTAGCTTTTTTAAATTAAACGGCTCTAATCGCAAATGGTGAGCAAATAGAAAAATAAAATTAAATATAAAAATAATCTGTACAAAAAACGTCAGAATTAAGCGTTTGAGAGATGAAAAAAACAACGCTTGTCGAGATAATTTTCATCTTAGAAAATGAAAAAAAGAGCCACATGAAGCGGCTCTATAAAAGCAGTGAATAGGAGTGCTAAGGATTAAGAATTTGGACCATCAACACGTTCAATGCTGACTTTAGCAGTACCTGCACTGGTAATGCCAATACGTTTTGCTGCGCCATAAGATAAATCAAGCACACGATTACCATGGAAAGGACCACGATCGTTGACTTTCACAACAACGCTTTTACCATTGTCTTTATTGGTCACTCGAATGTAGCAGTTTAACGGCAAGCTACGATGGGCAGCTGTTAACTCATTCATATCGAATGTATCGCCACTGGCTGTTTTACGACCGTGAAACTGACGACCATACCAAGATGCAACACCTGTTTGCGTAAATTTACGAACAGTGTTTGATGCAACTGTATTTAATTTTTCAATCACTGAAGGCTCATCTTCAGGAACTTCAATTTTTGCCGCAATGGTTTGACGACGAATTTTGTCACCAGAACTTTCGGTGATTGAAAGACTATTCAAATTTGAAAAATGTGAATTGAAACTTTGAGACTGTTTGTTTAGCACACGTGCTGCAAGGCTTGAACTTTCAGTATCATTTGAAAGAGGGCTTGCTGGCATCATTTCAGCCTGTGACTGCGTAACTGCCAGTCCGACTGTGAGCGCTAAGGCATATTTTAGCGAAAACTGCATTACTTAAACTCCTACAGACACAAAGAACGCTTTTTAATTCAGGCGGATTCCTAAAAAAATAAAGCGAAAAGTGTCTAAATTATTCACTTTTGCAATTGCTTTATGGTGGAGGATAATATTCAGCGCTCAATCATGGTGTCTAGTCTTTGCTAGAAAAAAGTTACAAAAAGGACAAAAACTCACAAAAAATGGTTAATAAATAATCAATATTGTAACAAGATATTTAAAAAGCGTTTTTTGTGAGCGATTGCTCAAATTTTTTTATTGACTTTTGTATTTTATTTAAAAATTAGTGTTAACGGCTTGCAACTTCAGTACCCAATAACCACACAGCAGTCGCATACATTCTGCTTCGATTGTAGGTCGTGATCACTTGGAAATTTGGGTAAGTGATATAGTACATAGGCCCATAATTTTCTTGAAGTTGAATGACATTTACCAGATCTAGATTATCGATTTTGATAATCGGATTAAGTGGGGTTACGCCCTGATCTTTTAATGTGCCATAGGGAACAGGCTGGGTCAGATCTTTGGCGATCACACTATCGGGATTAGAACCTGTATAACGTGCTGCAAATCCGATCGGTCGGTTACGTTGCCAGCCATTTTGAGCCAAATAATTTGCAATAGAGGCGATGGCATCTTCTGCGGAATTTCTTAAATCAATATGTCCGCTGCCATCGTAATCCACGCCGTACTTGGTAATATTGCTTGGCATAAATTGTGGATAGCCAATCGCACCTGCATAAGAACCTACAATATTATTAGTTGGATAGCCTTCTTTATACGTCCATGCTAGTAAGGAGCTCAGTTCATCACCAAAATACTCAGCACGGCGTGGGTATCCAAATGCCAGTGTCGCCAATGCATCTCGGGTGATGAAAGAGCCTTTATTGGCGCCATAACCCGTCTCAACCCCTAAAATGCCCAAAATAACGGACTGAGGGACGCCAAATTGCTGTTCAGCGCGATTGAGAACATCTGCATACTGATTTTTAAATCGTACACCGCGTTGAATCGTTCCTTCGCTGAGAAACATTGCTTTATAGTCATACCACGGTTTGCTTTCACCAGGGCGGGTCATAATGGTTAAAATATTGGGTAAGTTTCGCGCGCCATTCATCGCACTATCAATTTGTTCGGCACTTAGACCATATTTGGACATGGTTTTTTGTTTAAATGCTGCGTAATTGGGATCATTTATAAATTCATTGGCTTCAGCACATACTGCTGCGGCAAGAAAACCGCTAAAAAGACAAAATTGTTTCAATGGTTTTTTCAATACCAGTTTCAACATGATTTAAAGTTTTCCTAATTATAGAGTGACCCATCAACGATGAGTGTGAATGGACATCACCAGTCCAAAAGTGGCCATTAAGGTAATAATTGCCGTTCCGCCATAGCTCATAAAAGGTAAAGGCACACCGACTACAGGTAAAATACCACTGACCATGCCTGCATTTACAAATACATAAACAAAAAAGGACAAACCTAATGCACCAGCAACCAAACGCCCATAGTTATGGAAGCAGTTCATACCGATCTGGAAAGTTCTAAAAATAATGGCAAAATAAAGAAGGATTAAAATAGTGACGCCGATCAGACCAAACTCTTCTGAAAATGCCGCGATAATAAAGTCAGTATGACCTTCAGGTAAGAAGTGTAAATGTGATTGAGTGCCTTCAAGGAAGCCTTTTCCTGAAAAGCCACCAGAACCGATGGCTGTTTTAGACTGGATAATATTCCAGCCTGTACCTAGAGCATCCGCTTCTGGATTAAGCAAAGTGAGTACGCGCTGTCTTTGGTAGTCATGTAGTAAAAATTCCCATGCAATTGGAATAATAATGCCAGCACCAATCAGCGCAGCACCAATCATTTTCCAAGATAGTCCACTGAGAAAAAGTACAAACATACCACTGGCCAAAATGAGCACAGAAGTTCCCAAATCAGGCTGTTCAGCGATTAGTAGAAAAGGGATACCAATCAACACTAAAGAGAGGATGACATTCATAAAACTTGGGGGCAGTGGTTTACGTGATAAAAACCACGCAATCATCATCGGCATGCCAATTTTCATAAATTCGCTGGGCTGTACACTTCCAAACCCTGGAATATCAATCCAGCGTTTTGCACCCATACGAATTTCGCCAAATACCATGACGGAGATCAGTGATAAAACCCCAAACGCATAAAAATACGGTGAAAAGGCTTGATAAACTTTGGGTGGGATCTGAGCCAAGGTGATCATCACGGCAAATCCAATACCAAAACTCATGGCTTGCTTGGTGACCAGTCCAACATCCTGTGCGGAGGCGCTATATAAAACGGTCAATCCCAGACAGGCGTTGAGAATTAAAAAAGTACATAGCCAAGGGTCAATATGTAATTTTTGAAAGCGTGAAGGTTGCATGGCTGTGCTTAAGCCATCACGGGGAGCTTGACGTAAAAATTTGTATTGAGAACTTGGAGACATGCGATTTTATACAGGGTCAATCAATGCTTGGCGCATGCTAACATAACTGCTGTTTTAGGCAATGTATATCCATATTTTGCAATAAAAAAACCCGACTTTTGCCGAGTTTTCGATGAAGATTCTATTATAACGATCAATCAATTGAAAAATAATGTGTCGTGATATTCTGCCAAGGCATTAATTTCCTCTTTGTGCAAATGAGGAATGAGCTTATCGATGGCAATATGTACGGCCTTTGTTACCGCTGCTGCGCCAATATCGGCACCTTTTCGTTTGATCATACCTAAATCTAGAGTTTTATTGAAATCAATCATGAAATGACGAATTGTAGCATCAGCAAATTGTTTGTATTGCTCAGACAATACGCGACGATCGACCTCGTTTCCTGCTTTGATTTCAGCAAAGCTATTTTTAAGATTGGTCACCAGTGTCGGATCAAGATCTTCACCGACACGATAACGACCTTCTGGGTCTTTATGTAAACTATGTTCAGAAAATTCGATGGACTGTTTAACCACATCGTTCGGTGCTTTACTTAATAGTTGTTTAAGTAGAACAGCAACTGTTGATTTGACATAGCCTGCCAGTTTTTCGGCTGTTTCACGCTTATCACTTTCAGGAAAACGACGGACGAGCTCAAGCAAAATTGCATCCAGAATTTCATCATTAATCTGTAAAGCAACTTCATCACGTAATGGATAAAGCGGTTCACTTGAATTTTTTTTCTGAATACCTGTTTGAATATTGTTGAGCAATGATTCAGACGGGATAAAACCAAAAAATGGCATATAAGTTCCTCAATTATTCGTTTTATTGTCGAGCCAATCGGATAGGGTTTGGCATCCATGACAAATCCGATACACGACATGGATTGATATCCAGTCCTCCACGACGTGTATATGTTGCATATACCATCAGCTTTTCGGGTTGCAGGTGAGTCCAGATATCGGCAAACATCTGTTCTACACATTGCTCGTGAAAGCCATTGTGCTGACGGTAGGAGATAATATACGCCAAAACACTACGATAACAAGGCTTAAGCCCTTGAAAACGTATAAATACCGTGCCCCAGTCGGGTTGTCCTGTCACAGGACAATTACTACGCAATAAATGTGAAAATAGTGTGACATCCACATGATCTTGCTGTTCTGCATCTAGTTTTAAAAGTCCAGCATTTGGATGATTTTCCAGATGCTCAGGAATTAACTCGTCGATACAGATGCCTTGAGGTTTGGTAATTTCTAGCGCATCTACATCAAACAATTCAAGCGTCACTTTTGCATTGGCAGCTTGGCTTAAATCTTGTTCTACAAGGTCAATTAAATCCTGTTTTGAATCGAGCCGATGAAAATTTAAACTATTAAAATAAAGTTTAAGCGATTTAGACTCGATCAAATTGGTTGAAGTCGCGGGTAGCGTAATACGACCAATCGCAACTTGTGGAATACCTAAGGCATTCAACCATGACAATTCAAAAACATGCCACCAGTCTAAACCCTGAGTAATGCCTTTCAAGTCAGCATAATTTTCACGCGAAAGGGCACGGGCAATTGGAAATAAAACACTGGGCTGATATTCAGTAGGATATTCAGTTTCTTTACCCAATAAAGATTGTTCAACACTCATTCACGCATTCCTGAACCACGAGCTAATAAATAGTAAGCGACCGCATATAAAACGGCACAGCAAATTGTTACGATGACAAGGGAAAGCATCACATTGACATCACTTTGCCCTAAAATTCCATAACGAAAGGCATTGACCATATAAACGATTGGATTAATTAATGATAAATGTTGCCAAAATGGAGCCAAAGCACTAATCGCATAAAATACACCGCCCAAATAAGTCAGCGGAGTAAGTACGAAAGTCGGGATAATCGAAATATCATCAAAGGATTTGGCATAAACCGCATTAATAAAGCCGC